>UMCF01031881.1_pt1 | contig 15734 bp, 7 predicted proteins | sample 1964131 | NCBI WGS metagenome assembly UMCF01 (sample SAMEA4835958, study PRJEB28245) | human gut metagenome | biome: gut microbiome; material: fecal sample | place: Denmark | collected 2008
TTCTATACCGGGAACCAATATTTTAATGATTTGAAGTACTTGCTCCAACGATTCATTTCTATTAAAATGAACTCTCAAACTTTGATTCTGGTAAATAGATGTACGCACATGGAATTTCACACCATACACACGTTCCAAAGTATGAAGAACATCATTAAACGGCACATTGCCAAAGAACAACCCTCCCATACGCCAATCGGAGTGGGAAACAGCATTCACTTTATGCTGCTGTACTATCCCTGTGGAAGGAGTATATATCAACTGTTCATTGGATTCCAGAAAATATTTCTCCGGTTGTTTATTTACCTTTACCTGTAACCTGCCGGTTTCCAATGTAGCCATTATCTGATTATTGTCCGGATACGCCGAAATATTGAATGTCGTACCAAGCACTTCCAACTCTAAATGGTTGGTAGTGACAATAAAAGGATGCTCTTTATCTTTTGAAACTTCAAAGAACCCTTCTCCCGCAATATAAACATTGCGAGATTCAGATATGAAACTGGAGGGATATACCAACAAAGTACCGGCATTAAGCCAAACCTTACTCCCATCAGGAAGAACCACTTCTTCACGTGTACCCATAGCTGCATAACGCTGCATATAAGTCACTTCGGACAACGTCTCCTTCACATAATCCTTTGCAGAATAATAATAGTAAGCCGAAAAACACAGCATAATGAAAGGAATAGTCCAAATAGCAGCTACTCTTCCCCAATTTATTCTTTTCGTATTTCTTATATGTTCCCGATGTACTAATTCGACAGTCTGTTCTTCTTTTTTTAATCCTAAAGAGGTCTCCAAATTATAAAAAGCCTTCTCTATTTTTTCGTCAGAGCAAGAAGCATCGTCCAGTTTATCCCAAATTTGTGAAACAGCTTCTTCTCTTGCTTTATCTTCCACAGGAAAAACCATACGATTATAAACACGTTCCGTTATCTCATCAGAAACTTCATGATGAAAGAAAAAGTCTATTATCTTATGTATATAATTATTCATTTTCACATTTTATATAAAAAAGACAGTTCTGTCTTATGATATACCTAAACCGACAGTATTAAATAAACTAAAATAGAAAGAGCCAAAGCGTCTCTCAGTTCATTTAAAGCGATATTCAAATGATTCTCCACCGTTTTTTTCTGTATCCCCAGTTTCTCTGCTATTTGTTCGTTAGAAAGTCCTTTTATCCGACTCAACTTATATATCATTTTCCTTTTAGGAGGCATCTCATTCACTACCATATCAATTAATAATTGCAAATCTTTCGCTATCAATTTATCATAAGGAGTATATTCATCAGAAATCTCGGGAACATTATCTTCGCTTGTAAACCGGGAGACTTTTTTAGTTGTGATATAATTAAAAACGGTATATTTGGTAAGCATGAACAAATAAGAATCAAAATGATGTACCTTGTGAAAAATCGCTCTCTTATTCCATAGTTTTATAAAGACAATTTGAGTCAAATCCTCAGAATCATCCAAATCTTTTATAAATCCCCGTATAAAAGCATATACCTTAGGATAAAACAGCTTGAATATCTTATGAAAGGCTTCATGGCTGCCAGAGGCAAATTCTCCTACAACTTCCGGTTCTACAATCATTTATTAAGATTAATTCAAATGAAACGGGTGTAAATGTAGGGAATTTATTAGATAACACCAAAAATAGATTCTAAAAGTACAATTTTAGCTTATAGAGATAAAGGAATACAAAACGAGCTGCCTCCTATATTCGAGCAGAAACATATCACTCGAATATAGAAAGCGGAAAGGAGGAGGGGAAATCAATCAATAAATTTCACTTTCGAAGTATCACGGGGCTTAGCTGCCGGAGCCTCATCGGGATAACCAAAAGCAATAGCGTACAATAATTCATACCCATCCGAAAAATCCAACTTCTTCAAATAACCGGCAGCCGCAGGAGATTTCATAAAGCGGACAGGACCACCTAAACAACAACTTCCTATACCCATGGACTGAGCTGTAAGAATCATATTCGCCCCTAAAAGCCCACAATCTATTTGAGACATATCATACCGGGGATCATAGGCAATAAAAGCAACGGTAGGAGCATTATTGAACATATTCTTAAATCCGGCACGTTCAGCAGCCTTTGGATTTTCTTTCTTGAAAATCTCAGTCAGCTCATTAATAAAATCCTGATTATCTACCACACGCACTTCCCATGATTGTTTATTCATCCCATTGGGAGCATGAATACCACAGTTCAGAATAGTTTCCATTTTATCCCGTTCCACAGCCTCCGGTTTGTACTTCCGAATACTGCGGCGTGCCATAATAGTTTCAATGACAGGATTATCTTGCACTTTAACAATGCTATCGGACATTCCGGTCTCTTTCTGTGAAGGCTGCGATGTACATCCACACAATGCCAGGGTAAACAAGCCGGCACCTAATAAGAAAATACTTAGTGATTTCATTTGCTTTTATATTTTTGATTTGCAACAAATCTAGTCATTTTCAAGCATAAAAAAAACTTTTTTGGAAGAGACTTCAAACAGATAGTGGATCCAATAAAAATAAGACCTTCACTATCTGTTTTCTTTATGGTAACATAAAAGAATTTATTATTGGGTCAAGACATCTACTTCCGCATAACCAGCTATAGCATCACCATTTGTATTTGAAAGTGCCGTAAACCTCCAATAACGCGCTTTGCTCGACTGAAATGTCACAGTACGCGAAATCGGGCTATTCCTGATGTTTGAGAACTCACCCTTACTTACATCTTTCCAATTTTTCCCATCCTCAGATATACTAAAAAGATAATTAAAGATAACACCTGATGCCCAACGTCCCTGATCAGGAAGATATGTAAATCCTTTCAAAGTATAAACATTTCCCATATCAACCGTCAATTCTATCGGCATAGAATTTCTTGACTGATGCCAAACAGTAGTATCGTTTCCATCAAAAATATAATCAGTACCTGCATCATTAATACCCATGACTTTCCAATTATCCTTTATTATATCAAATGTTTGTCTTACCGTACTACTTGTCTTTCCACTTTCCCGATCAGCTACATAGGCTTTTACCACTGTTTTACCTTTTGTTTGAATAGGCCCCATATAAACCTTATCCGGTTCACCACCGTCTATCGAATACTTTATTTCCAATTCTTTATCGGGAATGGAAATTGTAACCAACCCATGTTTATCTCTTGTTATAACAGGCTCCGTTACTATTTTAGGAGCATGATAAACTTCAACATTACTAATCAGGGGACAAGCTTTTGCATCCAATATATTTATTCGTATCTTGTCCGATAGAACGGTCGGCAAACGCAATATGCGCTTATATCCAATAGTCGTCTGCTCATCCAACAATTTCCACTCCCCATCAATGCAAGCTTCTACGGAGAACTTTCCTACACGTTGCCCCAACCTAATATATTCCTGCAAAAGAATACGATTAAACTCAATCGGTTTTCCCAAATCAACAATAAACGAAGCAATCTTTATGCTATCATCGGTAGCCCAATAAGACATATCATCATTATCCGTCAAATTATCAGAAGAGAATTTCTTCGAGCCTCCTCTGACATTAGTTGCAATAACAGAAGCTCCTTCTGCCAAATTAATAGTAAAATCAGCTTTCAGAGCTGCAGTCATTTCCTGTATGCGCTTCACATCCGTTTCATGCACCAAACCTCTCTTATCAATAGGTAAGTTCAATAAAAAGGTTCCATTACGACCAACAGAAGAGTAATAAATATCTACCATCTGCTGCAATGATTTCACTTTGTGATCTTCCGACTCATGATAGAACCATCCGGGACGAATAGACACATTGACTTCCGCAGGTACCCAATGCGTACCATCTTCATGTCCATAACGTAGTTCTGTGTAATTAGGGTACCCAGGCCAAACTTCATTACGTCGCAAAAGGCTCCAGTTTGTTTCCCCTACCCAACCGTCTTCATTACCACACCAACGGCAATCTGGTCCTCCATCACTGAACAACATGGCATTGGGTTGAAGTTCACGAACTATCTTATAGGTATTCTCCCAATCATAATATGTTTTTCTATCTACACAACGATTTTCATTTGTACCTCCATAATACCCCGTTCCTCCATTTGCACCATCAAACCAAACTTCAAAAATCTCACCATAATTAGTCAGCAGTTCCCGAAGTTGGTTTCTAAAATAAGTAATATATTCAGGAGTTCCATAATCTCGATGATTCCTGTCCCATGGAGAAAGATAAATACCTAATTTTAAGCCATATTCTTTACAGGCCTCCGAAAGTTCCTTCACCAAATCACCTTTTCCACCACGCCAAGGCGATTGTTTAATTGAATACTCAGTATATCTCGATGGCCATAAACAAAAACCATCATGATGTTTTGCAGTAATAATAATACCCTTAAATCCAGCATCTTTACATACTTTAGCCCATTGACGGCAATCTAGTTCCGTAGGTGAAAAAAGCTTCGGATCCCTGTCACCATATCCCCATTCTATATCAGTAAATGTATTTATACTAAAATGTATAAAAGCATACATCTCCATCTCTTGCCATTCCATTTGCGCTTCAGTAGGCACTGGACCATATGCCTGTGGTACTTCCACTTCTTTACAAGAAACTGCTGCCAATACAAACAATAGAAATAAAAAAGGTTTCTTCATATAATTCATTTTATAATCAATGCCAATCTTCAATGCTTTTTATAAAATTAATTCTTATAATAGTCGTTAAACCCGGCCAACATATAATCCCAAACTCCTATTTTCCAAGAATTTACCCGTTCCTTTTCTTCTATACTTTCCGCTTCCAATCTAGCCTGTTCTATATATCCCTCCAATTCTTCCATTACCCTAGGCGTACCCAAATATTTCCAAGCTAGTTCCCGTGTTTGATGAAACTGAGCATCTTGAGTTTGAATATAGGAAGGATAATTAGCAGGATCACTATATACCGATTCTATTTTTAAGTAAAACTTCTTCATCGCTTCAGCAGCTTTTCCAAAATACCGGTCAAAAAACTCATCCAATATCTCATCTGTATCTAACGATGGATTATCAAAAAGCTTCATTGTAAGATAAAAATCAATTTGCTCACTCAAGCCACACAAATATACGCCTTTCACGCCATCAGTCGCATACATACGCATTTGCTCACCCATGGCATGTGCATTGAATCCGGGAAAAACATTGAAATTGGTAACTAATCCCCGTTCAGTCGGGAATCCTAAATAACTCCATAAGAAAATATCACGACCTGAGGATTTACTTTCTTCAATCCAACTTTTATAAAGCATCATTTCATTACGCTTCATTCCTGGTGCCCAATAGTTACGAGTATGTAAACAAGGGGCGACAGCTATATTATCTTCCAACTTTATATCTTTAGGAAGATAGGCATAAACATGATAAGCTAATGCTGCCAGTTTCTTATCTGGTGCTACACGTTTTATCTCATGTGCCACTTTATTCACAAAGTTCCATATATAATGCGTAGCAGTTCCACAATTAAAATGTTGGCCTAAAATATTATTTTTATCAATAGCTAGTAATTTTTGACATTCATCACATGTACACCAGCTGGAATTATCCAATGGTACAATGGCAAAGTATTCACCTAAAGCAACTTGTTCCGCTATAGTTCCTTTACCTTCAAAATAACGGATCGCATCTTGTGCAACTTGATGAATAAAATCTGGATTAGTATAACAGAATTGGCGTTCTGAAGCTCCACCGCCACGACCAACAGCAAAATATTCAGGATAACTTCCTTCAAATAACTCTGGACGGGCAGGATTCTGCTTTAAAAAACGGTCTTGAAAACCTGTAAACGCATGGTTCGCTGCCCAACGACGACCTCCCATACGCATACGCCGCATATATAAATGCAGCATATCTTCGGTAGCATCCATGAATTGTGCCTTCATAAAAGGCCACCCAAATGTAAGCGAACCATCACGGTATTTAATGGCCGGAGCACGTTGGATATGCACATTGTCTATTCTTAGTCTCTGTATTGAAGGAACTACAATATTTTTGGGACTCGGACCATAAAAACGTACTCCTAGAAAACGCTCTATAAAATCGTATACAGCATAACATGTCCCTTGAGCATCAAAAATAGAAGGCAAAGTAAGCTGTGAAACCACGTCACTATTACCTGTCGCCTGTTGGTAATTAATTTGCCTTCGATCCTCCTCGGGAGAAAATCCATTATTGCTACGTCCTTTATCACATATAATCTCCGAGGTCACATCCGTATCTTTTCCTATCAATATTATACGCCGGGGAGATACGTCTATCAAATATTCCTGTTCACCTAAACATTCTTCTGAAATTCCATATTGGTCTGTATAGCTACTTTGTCCTACAAAAATCACTTTATCTACATTATTGGAACAAAGATGCACAATCGGTATCTGTAAACCAGTTGTTTTACCTATAAAATATTGGAGTTCAACCGCTGCAAGACGAACAGAATTAGACGGATCCGGACTAATTACAATTTGAGTGTTTTTATCTAGAATATATGCTTCATGTGCAAAAAGGATAGAAAAACATAATGAAAAGCAAAATGTTATTATATATTTTAACATACCTATAAATTTATTAGTTTGGGGAGTATTAGCACTCCCCAAACAAATTACTGTTTACCAATTTTATTTACTCATTTCCAAAATATCCCTTATTCTGAGTCATATTCTCATTAGCTATCAATTCTGATTGGGGAATAGGAAATACTTCATTTTTATTCTTCTTAAAAATACGCGTCTCTACCTGTATAGGTTCACCTGTTGCCGGATTAATAGCTCCATAAATAGGACCATCCATTACTTTATCAGCAATTCCCCACCTACGGATGTCTAAATAACGGGATCCTTCAAAAGCTAATTCCACACGACGCTCACGGCGCAATAATTCACGTACTTTATCTTGTGAGTTATATTGGTTGGATGTTGCTTCTATCATATCGGCACGACGACGAATATCATTAATATATTTCAAGACATCCAGATTTTGCCAATCGCCCGATTCTATTAATGCCTCGACATAAGTCAATAATATTTCAGCATAACGAATGATATAAAAAGCATTGCTACCATTATAAGGATGATTACGATCTAAAGGATCAATATATTTCTTCAGCATAAAACCTGTACGTGAAGCATTCGGGCGTCCAATAGCTTCCGGACCTTCAACAAAAGGATTATAAGTATAATGGCTAAAAGTCGTGCTGTCACCGGGAGCAATTACAGACAAGAACAAACGCGGGTCTCTGTTATTATGATAAAACGGATCACGTGAATAGATGGCCAAAGAATCCGGTCCTAACTCATCCAATGTTTTACCCTGCATCGTTTCGAAGCTGTTCACAAAACTCAATAAAGGATTAACGGTACATTGCTGACCTAATCCAGGACCTGCGCAACGAAAGAAAGCTTCTCTTAATCCAGCTGCACTATAAAGGATACGTTCTTTATTATTTTGCCCCACCGAACGAAACAAATCACGGAAATTCTTACCCGGTTGGTCATCAGTCTGGGCTGTATAATACAATTCATACTCTCCCGAATCAATTACTTTTTTAGCGGCATCTCTAGCTATATCATAACGTTTTGCGTTCAAAGCGATGATAGATTTTAAAGCATAAGCAACCGAACGGTCCACTTTAGTCTTACGGCTATCATCGTACTTAAAAGGTAAGTCTTCAATGGCAATGGCTCTATCCAATTCCGTTAACATCCAATCGTACACTTCACCGGCAGAAGAACGTGCCATAAAATTCTCATTAGGAGTCAGAGAATGATCAACAATAGGAATGCCTTCTTCCAACCCAAAGTAACGCATCAATTCCCAATGATAGTATACTCGTAAAATAATCGCTTCACCTCGAATCTTTTCCCGTTCAGGTTCATCCACGAAATAAGCCTTATCCATGTTTTCAAGTAAACGGCAACACTTACGAATGATACTATACCGCGCGCTCCATAATTCAGACATTTTACCGTCTTCAGCAGTAATAGTACCATTACCGGCAGAAACAATCCAACCTTCAAAGTCTGCACCATGGTAGGAGTTATCAGTTAATCCTTCTTGATGAACCATTGAAATATAAGGGGATGTATAATGGTGGGTACCGTGAGGCAAATTATAACATTGCCCTAAAGCAGCCTCTACCTGGCCACTGGTTTTCCAAAACTCAGCATCAGTGATACCCGTTGGATTGTCACGGGTTAAAAAATCTTCGCAACTGCTCATTGAAAGAGCTAATCCTAATATATAAATATAGTTTTTCATAACCTAATTTTTAAAATGCAACATTTAATCCGGCAGAATAAGTTTTAACCATTGGATAAGTAGTATGGCTTCCACGGCCTTCCGGGTCTACACGGTCTTCTTTCGCAATGGTAAATGGATTCTGCAAGTTCACAAACACTCTCAAATTATTAACCAAGAATTTACGGGTCCACTCTTGCTTAAAAGTATATCCTAACTGAATATATTTCACACGACAATAACTTGCGTCAAATCTCCAATAGTCGGATGACAAAGAATTATTACCCGGTGTCGGAGTCAGGCGCGGGAACTTGGCATTAGGATTCTTTGGAGTCCAATAATCCAGATGGAATTCTTGCGGAGTGGTTGAATTGCCATCCAAACGCAATGGCACAGCAAAGTTACCCCCATAATATGCTTCAACCCCATTTACCCCCTGACACATTATTTCGAAATCAAAGTTTTTCCATTTAAGTGAGAAGTTGGCGAAATAATTCAATTTAGGTTCACTGCTACCCATAATGGTACGGTCGTCCGCTGTTATCGCTTTATCACCATTCATATCCAGATAATGGATATCCCCGGGTTGCTGGCCATCAATAATCACTATCCCCTCTTTAGGTATCAAAGCCCCATCAGCATCAGTCGTAAAATCACTTTCCTGCAACAATCCATCCGTTTTATACATATAGAAACTATTTAAAGGATGACCTTCCTGATGAATCGTACTTCCATTGTCATAAGGACCGCTAACCAACTTGGTTATTTTATTTTTGTTTTTAGATATACCTCCAAATAAAGAAAGTTCCCAATCACCTAAACTTTTAGCCAAGTTGACACTAAATTCCCATCCTTTATTACTTACACGTCCCGCATTTATAGTAGTTGACCCCAAGCCACCGATCATTGAAATAGAAGGAGTCAATAATATATCTGTAGTCTTTTTATCGTAATAATCGAAAGTTAAATCAACCATACCATTAAACAAACTAATATCAGCTCCTATATCAAACATATTTACCTTTTCCCAAGTAATATCGGGATTACCAAATGTCGTTTCATTACCAGAATCAATCAAAGTCTGATACTTATACAAACCTATATTCTCATTACCCAACTGTCCGTAAGAAGCTCTCATTTTCAGGTTACTCAACCAAGTCAAATCTTTCATAAAAGATTCTTCCGACACATTCCATCCCAAACCAACAGAAGGGAAATATCCATACTTATTCCCTTTACCAAAGCGGGAAGAACCATCCGCACGCAAAGTACCCTCAACCAAATAACGACCATTATAAGTATAATTGGCTTTAATATAAGCCGAATGCATTGAATATTCTTTCCAAGCATCCGAGTTATTTAACTCAATATTAGTACCTCCGATAGCAAACAAACGATGTTTTCCTTTCTCCAATGTATATTCCAAAGTAGTACCAAGATAGTAATAGCTGGAACGTGAAACGCTGGCAGCAAAACGGTTTCCCCAAGTTGCCAATAACTGTCCATTGTTATAATCAAAGAAGTTAAATGCATGTCTTTCTTCCTTTTTAGTTCCACTATTTACCCGATAACTGAATTGCCCACGCCAAGTCAATCCTGGAATAATTGTCCAACGCGGTTGCAAATTAACACTAATATTATCTGATATTTGTTGTGTATATCCACCTTGTCCTATTTGAGCCAATGGATTCTGCATATTAGAACCATAATTACCATAATATTCATTAGGATCGTTCTCACGAGCCGGGTATTTGCCTACAATTGTAGGAGGAATTCCGTATAATTGGTACAATGGGCTCTGTCCGCCTGAATCGGCAACCGAAGGCTGATGCTGGCTGGAACGAATCATATTCAAATCCACATCCACACTAATATTATCACGCAAATTTACGGTTGTATTAGCACGTAAATTAAAACGCTCATATTTGTAGTTATTCAAGAAACCATCTTGCAACAAAAAGTTACCAGTCACAGCAAAACGTGCTATGTTGTTACCACCCGATATCGAAAGTGAATGATTTTGCAAAGTTTGATCTTTCCACAATAAGTCCAACCAATCTGTATTAGGATAAAGTAATGGATCTGTACCAGCCTGCGTAATTGCAATAGCATCATCAGAATAAACAGGGTCACCACCAATATTATAATAAGCCTCATTCACCATTTTCATATAAGTCGGTGCATCTACGAAATCAGGCATATAAGTAGCTTTCTGCACACCGGCATAACCACTATAATTGACATTTACTTTTCCAACCACTCCGCGTTTTGTCTTCACCACAATTACACCATTAGCTGCACGCGCACCATAAACAGCAGCCGCAGCCGCATCTTTCAACACTGTCACACTTTCAATGGTGTTCGGATCAAGATTATTCATATCCATAGGAATACCATCCACCAAAACAAGCGGATCACTATTACCCAATGTAGAAACACCACGGATTTTAACAGCAGCCGCATCTCCACCCGGAAGTCCACTTTCTTGTGAAACCGAAATACCCGTGACGCCTCCTTGTAAGGCTTGCGAGAGAGAAGTTATCGGTTTATTGACCACATTGGCAGCTACTTTTACCTGAGAGATGGATGAGATTGAATTCAATTTACGCTCTTCAGAAAGACCTGTAACAACCACTTCGTTTAATAGATTAACATCTTCCTCCATCGAAATAATCAGATTACTTTCACGACGCTTTACTGTATATTCAGTCGTTTTAAAGCCTATGAATGAAAAAACTAACACATCGCCCTTTTCAACTTGAATATTAAAATATCCGTCAATATCCGTAGTTACGCCTATTGCTTTTCCTTTCACCTGTACACTTACTCCAACCATAGGCATAGGGCTGGAAGTCTTTTCATAAACCTGGCCACGCAAACTTATTTTCTCATTTACAGCATGGTTCTCGAACACCTTTGTATTATCAAACGGTTCTGACACATTGTTAGCAGAAGCAATACCGGCTCCCAGCATAAACACACTTGTAACCCCAACAGCCAATGAATAGCGCCGCCACAAGTAGTTTAATTTCAAATGGTTACTTTTGTCTTTAATCATAATAATTTTAGATATTTAAAGTTATCAAATCGTTGATGCGAAATTAGTTAATGGAAAAAAATAAGGATTCTGAAACAGGACTCTTCTACATCCGTTTTTATACTTACAAGGCTAAAAATGTACTTTTTAAAGACGTTTTTATACTTTTTGTCACCAACAACCTGAGAATAAAATGCTTTCCCTCATTTTTCATATCCCCAAGAATCTACTACTCCTACCCTCAAGCAATACGTTTTCTTTCTTTTTTTTGTGAATAATCAAATTTCTTTTCTATTTTTGCGGATAACAATATAATATTATGAAACATATTTGGCTTCTCATCTCATTCCTATATGCTTGTTTAAATACATTCAGTCACCCCAAATGCAATTATTATTTTGAACAAATAATGATTGCCGACGGTCTGTCCCAAAATCATATAACTTGCATTCATCAAGATGCTCAAGGATTTATTTGGTTTGGTACTCAAAATGGCTTAAACAAGTATGACGGCTATCAAATCAAAGAATATAATTTTAGCTCCAATGACCCTTATTCTTTAATTAACAATAATATATCGACCATTTTTAACGATTCATTCCAACAATTATGGATAGGTACTCAGGATGGGTTGTGCCGCTATCGCCCGGAGACAGATAATTTTGAAATTATAAAACTACATGAGCTCTCTGATAATATCCCTGAAAATCGGCATATACTTTCTCTCTATGAAGATCAAGACCATATACTATGGATTGGTACAGCCGGCGGAATGTTATGTGCTTATTCTTTGAAAGAAAAAGAAATAAAATATCATTCCTATTCCATTCAACGAGCTCCTATCAATGCACTCACATCCTACCGGGATTCTTTGCTTATAGGTTGCAGCAATCACCAAGGTACGATGCATTTGAACAAAAAAGACAGGAAAATATTCCGTACCCCTTTCGATTCTCTCCATAATAACCTCTCCGTAACTTCTTTCCTTAAAATTAATGATGACGAATTATGGATCGGAAGCTATGATAAAGGGCTCTTCAGATATAAAGAACAAACTCCTACATATCCAATTCCTAATATCCAAGATCTATGCCTTGTTGCCGACACTCTCATTATGATTGCTACTGAAAACAATGGATTATTCGAGTACAATAAGCAAAATGGAAATATCCTCTCTATCAATACTGCACAAAAAGAAACCAACCTTAACTCAAATGCCGTAACCTGCCTTTATAAGGACCTTACACACATAATATGGGTTGGAACTACCAATGGAGGGGTCAACAAATTTGATCCTAACCGAAATAATTTCAAATATATACCCTTCCACACAGAAGAGCTATCAAGGCAAAGCATTCATTCCGTACTTGCATTAGACGCATTAGACGAAGAAAACTTATTAATAGGATTGGATAACAAAGGACTTTATACCTATAACAAAAGTACAGGAAAAATACTTCCTCATAAATCCTGTAAAGATTTTCCAGAATTGAAAGATATTCCAATTAATGCTGTCTTACACGATTCCCGAGGATTTACTTGGATAGGAACTTATCGAAAATCAATGAAAGTAGTGGGTCCCCAACCGGAGCAAAATCATATTAATCAATTAATTGCCTGTAAATTCCTAGCTACCTCATCTATCAAATGCATTTACGAAGACTCAAAAAATCAAATTTGGATTACCACTTCTAATGGAGAAGTTTTCTGTTACAACCCTACTACCCGATTAATGGATAAATACGATAAGTCATTAAATACATTAATCAATCCCAACGTTATCCTTTCACTATATGAAGACAACGAAAACCGTATATGGATCGGAAGCATGTGTGGTTTATTTTGTTTTAATGAAAAACTACGAGACTTTCAACATATATATTTACCCAATAATAAAAATCTTTTTGATACAAAAAATATTATTATCCCAATCTGCCAAGCCGGAGAGACTTTATGGCTAGGAACTCAAGATGGCCTAGTAGAATATTTTACAAAACAAAAAAGAACAAACCATTTCAGTTCTCTAGACGGATTGCCTAGTAATAAAATTAAAGGCTTACTATTAGATAACAAAAACAATCATTTATGGATTTCAACAGACAAAGGTCTTAGTTACCTTGACTTAAATAACAGAAAATTTACGAACTTCGGATTGGAAGCTGGAATTATCAACCGAGAATTCAATAATATGAGCTATTTATGCAATCAAAGCGGCGAATTCTTTTTTGGCAGTACTAATGGCATTTATCATTTTTATCCGGAACAAATCAAAACGAATCCTAATGTACCCAAAGTCATTATTACTGGTTATCAACTTTATGATAACCCCACCTCCCAAAAAGGAGTAAAAGAAGTTCATAATATTCCCATATCTGTAGGAGAAGAAATATGCATACCCCATTCCGAATCAACATTTAGCATTAACTATGTTGCTCTGAATTACACTAATACCCAAAAGAATGAATATGCTTACCGATTAGAAAATTATGATAAGAAATGGAGGTATGTAGGAAAGCAGCGTATGGCTACTTTCACTAACTTAAATCCTGGTACTTATTATTTTCAGGTAATAGCTTCAAATGGCAACGAAATTTGGAATCAAGAAAAATGCACCTTAAAAATTATCATATTACCACCATGGTACAGGACTGTATGGGCCTACACTATTTATGTGATAATAGGTATATCTTTTCTCTTTCTCCTGATGCGCTTCTATGCCAACCGAATTAAAATGAAAAGCCAATTAAAGAATGAACAATTTGAACGTAAACAATTAGAAAAATTAAATCAACTTAAAATGCAGTTCTTTTCAAATATCACACATGAATTTCGTACGCCTCTCACACTTATCTTAAGCCCTCTAAATAGTATCATCAATCAAAATGTAGGAAAAAACGTCCAAAATGATTACTTAAAAATTATCCAAAACAATGCTATTAAACTATTGGAACTAGTAAACGAATTATTAGACTTCTCAAAATCAGAAGCAGGGCATTTTGCCTTTAAACCTACCATCTCTGATCTCATTAAAGTACTGGAACAGGAAATCCATACCTTTAGTCCTTTAGCAAAGGGAAAAAATATAAAACTAAGCTACATCTATAAAGAAGCATCCTTATTATGTATTGCAGATACGGTCATTATTCAAAAAATAGTATCTAATTTATTATCAAATGCTATAAAACATACACCTGAAGAAGGAATAATTAATGTATATTTAGAAAAAAAACAAGACAAGGAGCCTAAAATACAAATTTGCATTGAAGATTCTGGTAAAGGAATCCCCAAAGACCAACAACAGCTCATCTTTGAACGGTTCTATCAAATGGAAGAAGACAGTGCTAACGGAACCGGCATTGGATTAGCGCTAGTCAAAAACTTAACTGACCTGCACCACGGAACGATCAAAGTAGAAAGTAATGTAGGAGCAGGAAGCAAGTTCATTATTGAAATTCCTTATAGTGAACCTTCCCAAACATCAGATATACAAGCTGAAGAATCCTGGGAAGATCGATCTCTATCCAAAAATTCTCTTCATATAATCAATGAAAAAGAGTTAGTTACTGCTGAGAAGCAAAAAGAGCATACCGTTTTAATAGCAGAAGACAACAAAGAACTTCGTATTTATATATCCAGCTTACTAACCCATTTATACAATGTCCTTACTGCAGAAAATGGAAAAATTGCATTAGACATAGCTCAAAAAGAATTACCCGACATTATACTGTCCGACATTCTTATGCCCGAAATGGACGGAAAAGAATTCTGTAAGCAAATTAAACAAGATATTCATACCTGCCATATTCCGTTCATCATGCTAACAGCTTTAGCCTCTGAAAATTATCAGAAAGAAGGATTAACTGTAGGTGCCGATGATTATCTGATCAAACCATTTAATCCAGATATATTACTGTCTAAAATATCTAATATATTACAAAGCCGCACATTGATTTCAAGACAAGCTAAAACACTACAAGCATTAAAGCCTGAAGAAGTGCCTTTTGAAGACAAAGACAGCCAATTTCTCCTAAACCTCATCGAGATAATCAAGAACAATCTCAGTAACTCTGATCTTAAAATAGACGATTTAGGTAAAGAATTAGGTATGAGCCATACTCCATTCTATAAAAAAATTAAACAATTAACCAATCAGACACCTAATGATTTTCTAAAAAATATACGTTTAGAACAAGCTAAAAAACTCCTATTAGATAGCAATCTAAATATTAACGAAATAGCTTATTCAACAGGATTCAGTTCTCCCAAATATTTTCGTGAATGCTTCAAAAAACAATATGGAGAAAGCCCAAGTGATTTTTTGGAACACAACAATAAATAAAATAGCAAATATTTTATGTTTCAAGCATAAAAAAAAGTGGTTCCTTATTCAGGAACCACTTTTTATATGTTAAATCTGTAAAATTCAGA
>UMCF01076266.1_pt1 | contig 15721 bp, 15 predicted proteins | sample 1964131 | NCBI WGS metagenome assembly UMCF01 (sample SAMEA4835958, study PRJEB28245) | human gut metagenome | biome: gut microbiome; material: fecal sample | place: Denmark | collected 2008
AATGATGTACTTTATATTACTCTAGCACATCTGCCAGAACTAGCAACCACCATATCGTGTTTTTTCAAAAAGTTCATCAAAACTTTTAATTTATATTTATATACATGCGATTCCATCCATTGGTCTTGCCGGTGACATGGAACACATATTGCGACATTGTGCCCATTATTCAGAAAATCTCCCCGTACACTTTACAATCAACATGTCAAGACGGGTTGAGAGAATTCGGAGAACATCCCCACGCTTTCCTTTTCAGCAAGCAACTGCTTGTTCAGAATGCCAATGTTTTCCCTGTGATTTCTGCATATGTATGTAACTCTCCTGTAAATCATGTGATGTTGTATTCAGTGTAGTTCTGATGAGGAAAAAATGCAATGAGGTCGGAAGGAATATTGAAAAAGCGCATTTGCTGATGCAGCATTCCGCATGCTGAAAGACCCGAAAACACGGTGTTACAATGTGCTCTCGGGTCTTCTGGCTTCAGTTGAAAAGAAAGAATCTGCATTTATTGCCTGCCACTTTTCAAAAAAACAGACGGAATCACATTCTCAAGAATGCAATCCCGTCCGGTGTCAAAAAAATATCAACAGGAGCGTCCCACGTGCTAGGTTCGGGAACGCTGTTATAGCTGCTTAATTCACAGTCATAATTCATAGAGCCTGTGACACTAGCATTTTAGCATACCCGCTGTCTTCATGAAAACCTGCACCCGACTTGGACTGAGTACAGGAATGTTTAAATATTAGATTAATCTTGCCATCAATTTCCCACATACCTGACCGCTGCCTTCCTGACCTCGCTTTTGTACTCCCCGACTTCGGAAATCTCCCTCTGCCTCTGCTCCGCCTTCCGGTAATCAACAATCAGACGATTGATGTCGAAAAAAGAAAATGATCTTTTCATGCAAAAATCTCCCCATCATCTTCCGCCCGATGATGAGGAGATTTATTTTTAAATCATGCTTTGGTTTTTCCAGAAAATATTTTCTTACTTTGTTTTCATGAGTATGATTTCGTCCGAACTTGAAAAAGAATCTCTACGATAAATCTCTATTTTGCAAAAGCTCCTTCTCCCACTCTTCTTGTTCCAGCAGGAAACCTTTCTTTTTCAGCGCTTCTTCGATCATATCCAATGTATTTTCACTATCTGCTTCTACCACATGATAATGATAATCTGATGTGATATTTTTCAATGGAGTTGATTTTCCGCTTCTGATATCATCAATGAATTCTTCTGCTTTTCGCCTGGAATCGACATTTAGTATGGCCTCAATATGTCCGTAGACTCTGTGATTCACCATCACGTTACGAACTCTTCCGCCGAGATCTACGATTGCGTAAAGCTCGTCCTTGATCTGTTCATCGGTGTGCTTCACTTTGAAGGTTCTTTCTGCTAAATGTGATTCGTGCAAAATATATCCTCTGTTCGTAGAGATAATATCGTGTCCTGCGGCACGAATGAGCGCAATATCCTGCACGATTACCTGACGGCTTACTTCAAACTGCGCAGCCAGTGCCTTTCCCGGTACCGGCACTGAGCTTGTCTTTATCTGATTTATAATGGCAGTTCTTCTCTCTGATCCTGTCATCATGCCGCTTCCTTTCTAAATTGAAATCTCTACTTGTAATTGTTCTTTTACCGTCACATTTACTCTACAGCGTGAAGATTTTTCATGGAGATATCAAGGATTGGTGCGGAATGTGTCAAGGCACCGCTGGAAATATAATCAACCCCAAGAGCTGTCAGGCGTCCGATATTTTCTTTTGTTACATTTCCGGAACATTCCACCTCGGCTCTTCCGTCAATGATCCTGATTGCTTCCTGCATCTCTTCTGTTGACATATTATCGAGCATGATGATGTCTGCACCGGCTTCTACTGCTTCTTTTACCATTTCAAGATTCTCAACTTCAACTTCGATTTTTCTTACAAATGGGGCGTAGTCTTTTGCCATCTCAACAGCTTTCCTTACGCCTCCTGCTGCTCCGATATGGTTATCTTTCAGGAGCACTCCGTCGGAAAGATTATATCTATGGTTGTAACCGCCGCCAACACGAACCGCATATTTCTCAAAGATTCTCATGTTTGGCGTTGTCTTTCTTGTATCAAGAAGTTTTGTTTTGCTTCCTTCAAGAAGTCCTGCAACAGAATGCGTATATGTTGCGATTCCGCTCATTCTCTGAAGGTAGTTCAATGCTACGCGCTCACCGGAAAGAAGCACACGAATATCTCCCGTTACTTTTCCCATCAGTTGACCGTTTTTTACTTCATCTCTGTCTTTGCAGTACAGTTCTGTCTTCGTATCTGCATCTAACAGTTCGAATACTCTGCGGTACACTTCCAGTCCGGCAATCACTCCGTCCTGCTTGCAGATCAGTTCTACTTCACCTTTCACGTAATCCTTCATAACGGAATTTGTTGTTACGTCTTCGCTTGAAATATCTTCTTTGAGCGCTTCAAGGATCAAATGATCTGCCTGAATCGTCATTGTAATATCGTTCATCATCTTTCTCCTGCTTTTATCTTTTTTATCATAACCATGTTTATGCCAGTTCACGCACTTTTACTTCATTCTCTGCTCCGGAAATCTTGTTTGCTGCACGCTTTGCAAATACAAGGCTCTCCAGAAGCGAGTTGCTTGCCAGACGGTTCGCGCCATGTACGCCGTTGCAACTTGTCTCTCCTACTGCATATAAATGTTCCATGGATGTCTTGCTGTCTGAATCAACCCAGACGCCTCCCATGAAATAATGCTGTGCCGGAACAACCGGAATACATTCTTTTGTTACATCATATCCTTCTTCCAGGCAATGCTGATAAATATTCGGAAAATGACCCATGATCGTTTCTTTTCCAAGCTTCTCCATGGACAGCCAGACATGATCCGTGCCTTCCTTTTCCATCTCTTCTCTGATTGCTTTTGTCACAACATCCCGCGGAAGAAGTTCATTTACAAAACGTTCTTTCTTGCTGTTGAGAAGAACTGCACCTTCTCCTCGAACAGACTCGGAAATCAAGAAACGTCTGCCTGGTTTCTTTGAATACAATGTTGTCGGATGAATCTGTACATAGTCCAGATGTTCCAGACGAATTCCGTGTTTTTCAGAAATTGCAAGTGCATCTCCTGTCAAATGCGGGAAGTTTGTCGAATGTTTATAACGTCCACCGATTCCACCGCTCGCCCAGATCGTATTCTCTGCATGGATCTCGAATTCATTTCCTTCTTTATCCTGCACAAGAATTCCTTTACATTCCTCATTTTCTACAAGAATATCTGTCATCGTTGTATATTCAAGCAGCGTTACATTTGAAAGCTGTTTTACCTGTGCGAGCAGTTTGCTTGTAATTTCTTTTCCGGTAATATCTTCATGGAACAAGATTCTTGGACGAGAATGTGCTCCCTCGCGAGTAAATGCATAAATATCCTGAATCTCTGCATTTTCATCTTTACTTGCAGCTTTATTTTCAGACTCATCCGTATCCTGTTTCTGAAAATCCACTCCGTAACCGATCAGGTCTTGGATAATTTCTCTTGAACTGCGGATCATAAGATCAACAGATTCTTTTCTGTTTTCATAATGTCCCGCTTTCATTGTATCTTCAAAGTAACTATCATAGTCATCCTTGTCGTGCAGCATACAGATTCCTCCCTGAGCCAGGAATGAATCACTGCTCTCTAAATCTGACTTTGTAATCATAATGATCTTCTGATCTCTTGGAAGGCAAAGTGCGCTGAAAAGTCCTCCGACACCTGTTCCGACAATGACTGTATCTGCTTCCATTTTCATAATAAATATCTCCATTCCGACAGCGTCTGTCGCTTTGATTCACATTTTCCGTGATTTTCGATTGCCGTCAATCCTATCTGACCTCTGTTTACTTAGCCAGCTCCAACATTCTCTCTAACGGCTTCCTGGATTCTTCACGAAGCTTATCATCTACGAACACTTCATTCTCGCCTGTCTTTAATACATGAAGTACTTTTTCAAGCGTAACTTTCTTCATATTTCTGCAAATCGGAGTCGTCTCTGTAAAGTAGAATTTCTTTTCAGGGTTTCTCTTCAGAAGTTCATACAGAACTCCGCTCTCTGTACAGATGATGAATTCTTTCGCATCTGATTTTCCTGCCTGAGCAATAATTTCTGAAGTACTTCCGACAAAATCGGAGAGTTCCAAAACTTTTGCCGGACATTCCGGATGTGAAAGAACCTCTGCTTCCGGATGTGCTTCTTTCGCTGCTTTGATTTCTTCAAGCTCCATATATTCGTGCACAACACAGAATCCTTCATTATATATAAAGTTCTTTTCCGGTACCAATCCTGCGACGTAATGTGCAAGGTTACGATCCGGGATAAAGAAAATGTTCTTATTTGGGAGTGATTTTACGATTTTTACTGCATTGGATGAAGTTACACAGACATCAGAATGTCTTTTCAGTTCTGCTGTTGAATTGATGTAGCAGACAACAGCAAGGTCATCATACTCGGAACGAATTTTCTCGATTGTCTCTGCTGATGCCATATGTGCCATTGGACAATCTGCTGCCATATCCGGCATAAGTACCGTCTTCTCGGGATTAAGGATTTTCGCACTCTCACCCATAAATGAAACACCGCAAAATACGATTGTTTTCTCTTTCAGTCCAACTGCAACTTTGCTTAAGTAGAAAGAATCTCCTACATAATCTGCAATCTCCTGTACTTCCGGGCTCACATAATAATGTGCCAGAATTACGGCATCTTTTTCTTTCTTTAACTGTTCGATCTCTTCTCTGATCGTCATTGCACGTACCCCTCATATTCTCTGCTGACATAGATTTCCGCCATTGCGCAGCTCTATGTCAATCAAGATGTTGTGTTATTCTTGCCCATTATAACACTGTCGTTTACAGGTGACAAGACACTTGTTTTGCAAAAAGCTTTACACTAACAGGCTTTCTTTTGCGAAAAATGTAATATTTTACATAACATCGCTCTTTTTGCGGGCAAATGATACGTGATTTCCATCTATACCTTGCTGAAAAAATAAGATTTATCGCAGAAATCATTTTAAACTGTAAAGGATGTTGTAAAATGCAGTAAATCGGCGGTTTAAAATTGTCGGTTTTCCTGCATTTTTGTATACTCACTTTATTGATCTTTTGAGGAAGTGGTGAGTATGCGAAAAGACGTTTACGAAAGGTATGATCTATTAATCATTGACGAACTTGGGTATCTGCCGATATCGGCGAATGTGTTTCAACTAATAAATGGCCGTTATGAACGCAAATCAACGATCATAACGACCAATATGCCATTATCAAGTTGGGGAACCGTCCTTAATAACACGGCAACCGCAGAAACCATTTTAGACCGCCTTGTCTATCACTCACACGTGATTAAGATCAAGGGAAAGTCATACCGTTTAGCATCGGTCAGTTCTTAAACCGCCCAAATCATACATTTTTAAACCGCCATAAAATGACAATTTAAACCCACCCTTGACAACTCAGCTACTTTGGCTGGGGGTTATTTTAATAGGCCAGTTTTTAAACGGATCTAGTTCAGGATCTATTTTTACTGGTTTAGAAAATTCAAACTTGTTAGTTGGTCCCGTACCCCAGCGTGGATTACTATGTAAAATTGCTTCAAGTTTAGCAATTCTGCTTGTCGGAAAAAAAGTTACTATGCTATTGAAGCTTCTTAATTTAGAAGTTTTTTCATCCAAATCGTACTGACTAATTTCGGCTGTTTGAACTTTACCTTGCCCAAGAAAAGTATCCCAAAATCCAACACATATTTTACCGTTGTCCATTGTTACTCTAACTTTTTCGCCAATTAGGTTAGCCTTTAGCTGATCAAAGTCACAAGAATATTGTTCAACAACTTTTCCAGCTAGATTATACTGAATAAATTTCATGATTTCCCTCATTATTTAATCCAAATTTAGTCCTTATCTAGGTAAAAATCTTTCAGCCGGTAAGTAGTTACTGGTTCAACATAATAGTTGTATTTTGCTACCAAGTCACAAATTTGATCGCCATTAATCAATGTGATGATACGAGTTCCTTCTCGAGCCGCCTTGACTGCTTCTCTTGTGAAGTCAGAATTAGTAATAAAAATACCAAATTCAGCATTAAACTTATCCATTGCACCGCGAAATTTATCAATCTCGGGTGCTGATACTTTACCTTGCCAACGCTTAGCCTGAAGCGCTACCCGCGTTGTCCGATAATCATCAGAACGAACATATCCAAAACCATCGATGCCACCATCGGCCACGTATTGAACACCTTTTTCATCGTCGACATCGATTCCCATTTTGGTAAGTAACCCACGGCAAAAGAGTTCAAACTTTTTAGGATTCATCTTCATCAATGCATCCAATAACTGTTGACGCCACGGTTCTTCTATTTCATTTGTGCCATCCTGATCATCTTCTATTTTTTCAATAACTACTTCATTTTTTGCTTTGTGATGAGGAAACTTAGCTTCTGAAATAGATCTGACGTCCTTATTTGCATCAAACTTATTAATATCTACGTTTCGTCCTTTTTTGGACAATTCTAGATCGTGTCCATTTTCTGTATCAATGAATCCAGCAAGAATCAGATGCTTAGCCGCAAAGTTAAACTTCCATTGAAACGGATGATAAATTTTGCCACTTTTCTTCGAAGTTCGGGTTTCATCAATCTCTTTTTCACTGAACACATCTGAGTTTTCACGAAGTTCTTGTAGAACTTGTTTTCTCGTAACCTGACCTCCCAGGTTATGCATTGCGATAAGAATCTCTTTCATCGCTTTATTTTCTATTTCAATTTGTCGGTTTGCCATACTGTTATCCGCCTTAATAATCTTTTGCTATTAATATTATACGTCGAATATACAACTGTCCTGCAAATTTTCTAATTCTCAATCAAAATCGTTAGAATACAATATCGCTTTCGTCCACTCATCCCCCAGCACTAAATTGACCCATTTTCGCATCAGCTGTATATGCCTTCATATCGGTCTTTGCGCACACTTTCACTACCTTAATCAACACGACCTGCCGAACTGGACCTTCGTCTACTCGACTATCGAAATAGGACATAGAACACTCGACCCGCCAGCTTCAAATAGAAAAAGTGTACTAATTCCAATCATTCTGAAAAAAAGTACACTTTTAACCATCCGTAAATGCCGCCATGACGCGGTTTATGAGCTATTTTTCTGTGCGTTCAAGGACCGTAACACTCTCAACATGCGCCGTGCTTCGCATCTTGATGTCTTGATGTCAAATAAATTTTCCCAGATTTTAACCGTTTGCGGGAAACTGTCCACTGCTGATTTTTAACCTCTTTTCCGGGTCATTCATCCCTGTTTTCCAGTTTTAGAAAACATATCCGCCGCAAATACAACATAAAAATGTTTATCTTATAGGATTTTCGATGATTCTTCGAGAAAATCGTCCCTGACATCCATACTAAACACTCGCCCGAGTTTTGAGAATGGATGCCAAATAACCCAAGCTTTTGAAGAAAATTCCCTCTCTGTTTGCGAAAACAAGTCCAAAGGAAAAAGAGGTCAAAATTACTGTGTTTTTTGCTTTGACCGTTTGCGGGAACTGGTCAAAGAGCCTGTTTCCTCTATTATATATATGCATTATGCCAATATTGCCAACGTCTCAAACCTAAGGGCCTGAGAAAATGTCCGATTTCCTATTGTCTCAATCCTTATTTACCGATGATTCTGCTGCGATGATCGTCGCTGAATATCTACAGATTATTAATCTTCAACCTCTTCTCGACGATACGCATTATTCGCAAAAAACTAGGCGTCCCACAGGATCGATGAAGTCGTGATTTGATCACAATGCTATATACACAAAAAAAGCCTGGAAACAATGCATTTTCTAGGCTTTTTGTATTTTAATAATAGGTTTTTATGAATCTAAATCAATCTGTTTCTGTGGCTACCAGTTTAAATACTGTATTTTACTTGCAATTCTATATTTGAAGCATATTCGCAAACCATTGAAAAGTTTCATCTAACTTGGGATCATGGGGAAAATATAAGAACATACCTTTTCTACTTCTTGTTAACAGAACACGATAAACGTTCTTTATAATCTTTTCTCTATCCTGGAACGAATAATGCTTCGATACGAAAGGTATGCTCTATTAATCATTGATGAACTTGGGTATTTACCAATATCGGCGAATGAATCCAAGCTGCTGTTTCAACTAATAAATGGCCGTTATGAACGCAAATCAACGATCATAACGACCAATATGCCATTATCAAGTTGGGGAACCGTCCTTAATAACATAGCGACTGCAGAGGCAATTTTATACCTCCTTGTCTATCACCACTCACACGTGATTAAGATCAAGGAAAGTCATACCGCTTAGCATCGGTCAGTTCTTAAACCGCACAAATCATACATTTTTAACCCGCCATAAAACGACAATTTAAATCCGTCCTTGACAACTTTCTTGATAGAATAACTTAATCTACTATATCAACTCTCCATTCCATGTCAAAATTCTTTTTTCTTACTGAGCTATACGAAGCATCCACTTCGCTTATCAGACTTGAAGAACTAAATTTCTTGCTATTTTCAAAGGTAACAACCTGGTTTTGGCTCCTAAATATCTTCCATTTTTTAAACCAATCTTGTTTCCACACATTTATTAGAAGTATCAATATTTCTCTCTTTCCTATCAGCTATAAATTCTTTTAAATTCAATATTGATTTTTCATTCCATATATAATGTCTCCTAATATCTCTATCAATGTTCAAATTGTCATATTTTACCCAATTATATAAACTCTGTCGACTTACATTATATTCTTCCAACACATCGGTAGTTTTCATTTATCGCAACCTCGCATTTCTTCCAGTTTACATTCAATTCTAGAAAAATTATCTTTCTCATACTAGATAACATAGAAATAAATTCCATAAAAAATATTTTGCACCTTATCCGTATAAAAATGCTTAAAATTCGCCACACTAAGTACTTGTATAATTTGATTAATCTGTACAAAATACTACCAAAAAGCATCCTCTCCCGCAGATGCTCCTTCTCCATATTCACTTCCATGCCTTCACGCCATCCACCGATGATCCCAGCACACATCCAGCTGCACCGGACTTGCTTGTAAACGACACATCTTCGGTGAAGACACCGTTCTTGACCTTTCCTTCTTCAATGAGTTCTGCGCGAAGATTCTTCTTAGGACATGATGCAACTTCGGTCATACTGAAGCCGGAGCCCCTGCAGACGACAAATCTTCCATCGTCTGCCTCGTAGCCTGTGGCTTCGATGCCACGACCACTGAGATGCAGCAAGTCTGCTTTGCATTTTTCAGATTCAACAGCCATGAGTTTCTTCAGTGGCACACCGGTGCTGTTCTTCCAGTCAACGAGGCCGTCGGAACTTCCACCGCAGACGAAGGAAGAGGCAGATTTGAACAGAATGTCATTGACAAGAATTCCGTCAAATCCAATCGAAGCGGCATTTTCTGTCCTTAATCTAATGACACTAGTCGCATACGGAGCAACGTCAAGAGTGATGGAACTTCCCTTGAGAACCAGGAAGCCTTGGTCCGTCATGCGACAGACGGCATTACAGACACGCTTTTTCTTCCTTGAGAAGTAGAGCAGGTCACTTTCCTTTTCCATAACGGGAGCCTTTGCAGACAAAGGTACAGGAAGCGGCTCGAAGGCGCGGTAGCCCATAGTTGGAAGAACGAGCCTGACATTGCTGATGAACCCCTCAAGTGTGTCACGCACTGGCGCGGAGACAGGCGACTGTTTGGGAGTATTGCCATTTCTTACAAGATAGCGGCCATCAACGGCAAGGGTATAGAAACGATTCTCCAGGTACTTCACGCGTCCCTTTTCGAGACTGTCATCCGTGGTAACGAAGATGACGGCATCAGTCCAGGAATCGCCCCTTTCCTCGAAGGTATGCGGCTGCATGATGCGCGTTCTCACCGCATCTGCCTCGCCGATGTATATGAACGTTCTACCGGTTTCAATTTCATTTCCGAACAGAAAATACACACCCGGCTTGTTCAAGTCGGCAATGTCTCCGCAGTTCTTCACTTCATCCCGTGGTATGCGGTAGCCGACACCGTTCCAGTTTGCGAGACTTGCCTTCCATCTTCCTTCGGATGTTCCGTCCATCAAATAGATGCTGATTGTCTTTCCCTGTGATTGCTGCATATGTATGTAACTCTCCTGTAAATCATATGATGTTGTATTCAGTGTAGTTCTGATGAGGAAAAATGCAATGAGGTCGGAGAGGATATTGAAAAAGAGCATTTGCTGATGCAATATCCCGCATGCTGAAAGACCCGAAAGCACGGTGTTACAATGTACTCTTGGGTCTTCTGGCTTCAGTTGAAAAGAAAGAATCTGCATTTATTGCCTGCCACTTTTCAAAAAAACAGACGGAATCACATTCTCAAGAATGCAATCCCGTCCGGTGTCAAAAAAATATCAACAGGAGCGTCCCACGTGCTAGGTTCGGGAACGTTGTTATAGCTGCTGAATTCACAGTCATAATTCATAGAACCTGTGACACTAGCATTTTAGCATACCCGCTATCTTCATGCAAACCTGCACCCGACTTGGGCTGAGTACAGGAATGTTTAAATATCAGATTAATCTTGCAATCAATTTCCCACATACCTGTCAGCAGCAATTTTTTCAGTCACTCCCCCAAAAACGTACCCATCCAATTAAGTCTGTCATCTCCAGACAATCTTCTTGACTTCTTCAAGGTAATCATCGGTATATTCAGGAACAAGCATCTGACCATCAATTGCTTCTGCCATCACCTGTTCCTTTTCCTTCAAACGCTGGTATACCATTCCATCAATAAAACCGGTATGTGCAACATCACCGTTGGTCATTAAATAGTAGTATCTGGTATATTGATTGTCGGGCAATCCCAAGCGGTTGATTCTGTCGCGCGATTGCAGCATGAAAGTCAAATTGAAGTTGTATTCAAAATAAACGGCATCATGGACTGTCTGATGCAATGAAATTGATTCACCAAGTGTATTAGGATTGGAAATCAACACCTGTACATCACCATCGCGGAATTCATTAATAATTCCTTCGCGATTCTGCTTTGGCGTTCCACCATATACAAGAACCGTCCTTATTCCTGATAATTCAAGAACATGCTTGATTTTATGCATTGTTCCGACAAACATCCCCCAGACAAGAACCTTCTTCCCCTCTGAAACCAAATCACTAATCAGCTTGATTCCCCGATTAAACTTAGGCGTCTCGATTTCACCCAAGTTAAACCTCTTATAGTCATCCGCATTACTTTGATTCTGTTTTTCAATTCTGTCAGAGTTCTGGCTCCAGATGGATGAGTCACCATCAATCAATCCCAGTTCGCGATAGTTAATGTTGTACCTGAGCAGTTCCGGATTGGTTGAAGCCTGTAATAACCTGATGAAAAGCGCCAGTGCTCCCTGTTCATTTTCATAAATTGCATCTGCCAGCATTTCCTGCTTCTCAGATGGATCAACCCTGATGATTATGTCGTCATCAGGCTTTGGAACGTGTAAGTCTTCCTTGTTTGTCCTCCAGAAAAAGGGAGCCAGCTTACCATTTACAGTTTCAGAGTCAATGTGATTCAGATCGCTCAAATCCCATGAAAAGAACGTAGAATACTCATCAGGATACATGAGATGGAGAAAGTTGTAGATATCCCTGAATCCATTTGGAATCGGAGTCCCGGTTAATACATAACGGTAGCGAGGCTCCTTGCTCATATTCAATGCCGCCTTGGCTCGCTTGCCATTGATTCCCTTCACACGATGAACTTCATCAAATATCAGCATTGTCTTTCCGTCAACCAGTTCATTTATAACGCGTAACTTACTACCCAATGATTCATAGTTAATCACAATGACATTTGAATTAACCCAGTCATGTTTAATGGCACCAGGATTACCATTATACTTGCTGTCACGCAAGTTCATGTAGTGCAGCTCACGTTTGTCTCCAAACACTTCTTCATACTCGGTACGCCATGCAGCAAAGGCATTTAACGGTGAAACAACCAGAATTCTGTCCACCTTATCCTGTTCCGGACTGGACAAATAGGCAAAAGTTCCATACATCATCGCCGTCTTGCCTGCCCCTGGAACGGAAAAATTTGCCGCCCTTTTCATAACTGATAGAAAGAAGCTTGCTTTTTCCTGTTCTGGCTTTAAAGGTCTCATAATTTGCTGACCAACAACTTCTTTAAAGTAATCAAACTCATTTTTCCAACGACTATCCCCTGCTTTTATAGTAAGACCAGCTTCACTTTGCTCCTTGATGAAATACTGTCTCTTCTTAACGTAACGATTGAAATCCTCGCTTGTTTCAACAGCAGGCAATCCTCTGCGCTCAAGCTTGTGATTCAATTTTCCCACTAATTCCAACAATTGAACATATGTCAATTCACTTTTGAAGATCAGTTCTTTTGAATTTTCAAAAAAAGATTCAAAAATCCTCAATCCTCTTTGTGCTGTCCTGGATTTCAAGGTACCATTAGCATCATCGATCAGCTGAAACAGCCCTTCCTGATTTTTGATGATTCTTGGTCTACTTGACTTCATTTCCATATTTATCGAACAGCTCCTTACTTAACAGGGTTAAGTCACGCATACACTTCTGCAGCTCTTTAAGCTGACTTTCTGTTATTTCATTGTAGCGTAAAGTACCAGCCAGTCCATTACTGTCATTTAGTCCACGATAATAGTTTACATCATCACGAATGTTCTTGATGAATTTGTCAATTGACTCACCGCTTTTTGCAGCATGCATATGTGCATCGTAACTTTCACCAAACTTCTTAATCAGGTCATTTTCATTGGCAAGCTCCTTGCTCAGGTCAGCATAATTCTTAACGTTTGCTTCCTGAATGGCCTCTGAAAGATCTTCAACAACATCTGTAACTTCTTCATTGAAATCACTGTTATCAGAAGATTTTACAATATAACGGTCAAAATCACGAACTTGATTTCGGGCAGTATTGCCGATAACACCGACATGCATCTGATGCAGAATAATCCCAAAATACGAGTTCATCGTTTCGTTTTTACGAACCTGCGCCTCCGGATCATCACCGAATTCACTGTTCAGGGTCTTTCCCATCACCTGAAACTGCGTCCATGTCTTGCTGTCCTTAATGATGTTGTAGCTTGTCGGTAGAGCACCGATAAACTCAAGAAATTTCTTCACATACACCGCACCATGATAATAGTCCGTTAACTTTGCCTTGGATATCCGGGATGTCTTGGCATAATCAGCCAAGGTCATAATCGGATCATCCCCAGCTGTAGTCTTGTAAATATCTATCGCCAGATCGACTGGATCATAGTCCTCCCTTTCTTCAACGCCCATTTGGATGGCAAGTTCAAGCTGTTTTATCTTGACCCTTTCACTGTCGTTGTTATATGAAAATGGCAGAACCACGGCTTCAAAATAAACAGTCTGACCAGTTTTCTCACGTATGTTCCTTAATGCAGTAAAGCGACGGTTACCATCAATGATTCTACCATCATCCAGTACCCACCCGTAAACCTGCTGTCCAGATTCACTAATGGATTTTTGGGTATGCTTCAACGCTCCCGGGTTCATACCTTCAATTATTCTTGCGACAAGATTGTTGTACTCGGGATTGACCATATCTGAAACAGGATTGACTTCATCTTCAAATTCAGCTATCCCTGTTGAAATACGGCCGTTCTTGTCATTATAGTAAAGATACTTCAATGGTATTTGATAAACATCAAGCGTGTCGGAGCTGACCCCCTCAACTTTGATTGGCAGCTTGGGCTTTGCACCTGTCTTGATAATCTTCCCTTCATCCGCCAGTTTAATTAATGAAATCATGATTGCTTATCTCTCCTCTTTCAAGTTTGCTTATCAAATCATGCACTTCCCGCTCGCTTGTTGCCATACGATAATAGACACCGGTTTCCCTGAGCTGATTGAAGTATTTTTCCTGAACGACCCGGATTACCTCATCGCCTACCCGCATATTATCCGCCTTTGTTTCAATCACTAGATAAATCGGTCTGCCATCATGTTCAATCCTGAAAATAAAGTCCGGCGTGGTCGTTCCATTATCATAACGCGGAATCTTAATCGCACGTTTCGGTAATTTGCCAAAAACCGTAATGTCATTATCATAAGTACGTTTCAAGATTTGAAGTTCAGGATTTGCACTGTCATATCGCAACGGGGGTCGATTATACAGATACTTCTCATCTTCAGTGGAATTGTCATCGCTGTATATGCCCAGATCATCGGCTGAAATATAATCGACAAACTCTTGTTTTCTGTCATTGTAGATTGCGGTGGATGATGTAAAATTCAACGGCTCATAACTGTATGAGGTCTTGATACGTATGTTGAAACGTTTGTTGAATTCGCGCACTAAGTTCTTCAATGTATTTTCATTGATGTAATTCTTGTCGTCGTCCAGGCGCTTAATTGCAATAATCATCTGTTCATGCAGAAAGCTGACCGGTAAATCAGTTTGAATGGCCAACTGCTTCAAGAACTGACCATACATCATTGTAAGGTAAGTTTCCTTATAATCAGTCTGGGTTTCATGTACTTCCATCTGGTTGTCATTTAATGCGACCTTCTGAATAACAATCTGCGGTCTTTGACGTACAAAAATATTGTTTTCCTTATCCTTGAATAAATCTTCAGCAACCTCTTTGGCCAAATCATTGACATTATCATCAAACTTGATCATCTGCCGTCTGGATAGCTGTTTCCACAAATCCTCAAGTTTCTTCCAATTGTCCTTACGTAACCTGACTCTTGTAGAAACCTTGCTGCCCTTATTGCGAATTCTTCCGCTGCCAACTTTGGTACGATGCTCAACTTCAGGATAAAGCTGAACCAAAGCCTCGTAACCAGACATTTTTCTTCCATCCAGTTCAACATCATTCCTAAACTTATTTGAACGGGTGACAATATCATGATCATCCAAATCATCGAGCAACTTATCTTCAGTAAATGTCTCATCCGTCTTTTGCCGTTCCTCAACAATCAGTTGAATCATTTCCTCAGTCAGTTCTTCATGATTGATTTCAATCGGTGAATCCTTGTTAATCTCACTGACAAGCGTTTGTGCAAAGTCCTTTTCATCATAGCCAATCAGAAAAGACAGTCTGCTTTCAAATTCCTCATGCTGCAACCGATGACCATTCTCATCAACCGGCAGTCTCAAGCCACGCCCAACTTCCTGAATCTTGCTGTTTTCAGATCCTGAAGTTCGTAACTTTGCGATGACGAAGATATTCGGATTATCCCATCCCTCGCGTAAAGTCCACTTGGAAAACAGAAAGCGTCTGGTAATCCAGTTACCATCCTTGTCTTTAAAGCTCAGCAGCTTCTCCTTGCTTTTCAATATATCATCAACTTCGGCTTGAATGGCCTCGTCGCCGCTTCCCCGGTCTTCGCTGAAGTAACCGGCATAAACCTGCTGGTGATCGGATTTCAAGTCATGTAATGTTGCCTGCAGAAAATCAAGATATTCCTTTTCACGTGATTCAATCGGCATCGAATGTTCATCAATCAACTGATTCAATTTCCTGGTCAGTATCTTTTCAAAATGCTGTGCCAACCAGCCTTTTGTGTGATCAGTTCCTCTGAAGCTGGCAATACTGTCAATGAAAAATAGTGACAAGGTCTTGACTCTAGGCGCCCTGCCTCCACTT
>UMCF01013940.1_pt1 | contig 15281 bp, 10 predicted proteins | sample 1964131 | NCBI WGS metagenome assembly UMCF01 (sample SAMEA4835958, study PRJEB28245) | human gut metagenome | biome: gut microbiome; material: fecal sample | place: Denmark | collected 2008
AAAACATGGATCTTTTCATTATCAAGCACCGGCTTTCCTGTAAAATTTATATGCTATGCCGATGGCGAGCGCACCGGCAGGGATTATCATGAAGCTCGTCGAGCCCGTGAGCGAGGGCACGAGGATAAACAGAATGCTCATAACGATAAGCGGCGCCGCGGCGATCTTCATGTTGCCGCGGAAATATTTATACGCCATTGCGCCGAACAGCGCGGGCACTACATTTTCAAACGCCGGCTGGAGAGTCGGGCTTTGCAGCACCGGCTGAAGCGGAACGAGCAGCGCAACGCCGAGCGCCAGCACGATTATCGTAACCAGCGACGAGGTTGCGATAGACAGGGTGGACACGATCTCGTTTTCGGGCGTGCCGGTCTTTGCGCCGACTATGTCGCGCGCGTTCACAGCGCAGGGGATCTTCATGTTGATAAGGTTGCCCGTTATGAAGGCAAGATAGCCGCCGCCTGCGCCGAGCATCGGGGTGTAAACAAGAAACTCGACAACGCTGCTGACCGTCCACACAAGGCCGACGGACAAAAATGCCTTGCCCACGGCGCCGATATCGGGCATCGCGCCGAGTATCCTGCCTATGAGAAACGGAGCGCCCACGAGCATGACGAGCGCTATCGCCGAGCTAATGCGGCCGATAACGTGCGTGCGCTTATTGTAGCTTTCAAAATAATTGTTGTTCATTGCGCGCCTCCTTACATAAACAGCTTGACCACGACCGCCGCTGCCATGCCGATAAGCATGCTTCCTGCGATCGAGAAGCTTTCGACCCATGCGAGATTTTTCTTCTCGGAGAGGTATATGAATCCGGCCATCACCAGTCCGGAAACGAACACGACTATCAGCGGCATAAAGCTGCCCGAGAACGAGAACAGACCGCCGCCGGAGACAAAGCCGCCTATGTAGCTGCCGATGTATGCCGACACAAGACCGATAAACATCGCAGTCATTGCGGTATCGCCGAAGCCCGCGCCGCCTGAGCTTTTCTTTCCGCTGCCGAGCCTGCCGAGATAGCGCTTGTTGAAGAAGATCGAAAGCACCATGCCCCACATGATGCAGATGCTCATCAGCAGTGCAATAGTCGCAAAGCCGGATGGAGTCATTTCGGCAGCTGAGAGGGAGGACATGCCGACCTGCTCGGCCGCAGCCTGAGCCACCTGCGTTTCATAGTGCAGCGCGCCGATGACCGAAAGCCTCAGCCACGGCCACGGCGTGCCGAGGCTGCCCGAGAGGGCGATAACGCCCAAAAGAATGCCCACGCTGGGCAGAAGCGAAAACGTTGCGCTCGAGGTGATGGCGCGCTTTAGCTTAACGCGGTCGATGCCCATGGCAAGTCCGGCGCGGTAGGCGCGGACCATAAACACGGCGCACACAATGGCTACGAATGCGATAATGCCGCCGCATATGGCGTACATCGGCGCACTGTTGAGCAGCGATAGAATGTTCATAGTGTCTTCTCCTTTTTGCTGTTTAATTAACATTATATTTCCTGCCGGCAAATAAGTCAATCGGAGGAGAAAAAAAGAACAACCCTCGATTGAGACATCAGCCTCTTCGAGGATTGTTTAAAGCCGGATATAAATGCGCGGAGAGCTTAGTAATAAAATGTCAGCCGCATTTTATTCCTGCCTGCAATTTCTACGCATTCTCGCCCTTGTATTTTCTGCGTGTAGCCATGCCGCCGCGGATATGCCGCTCGGCCTTATTGATATCAAGCAACTCGCGCACCTGATGATACAGTGCCGGGCTAACCGTTTTCAGCCTCTCGGTGAGATCCTTGTGTACGGTGCTTTTTGAAATGTTAAATTGCTTTGCGGCGGCTCTGACCGTTGTCTTGTTTTCGATTATGTACTCGGCAAGATCGCAGGCGCGCTCTTCAATATTAGTATACACATGCACCACTCCCCAAACTCACATAGTCAATATATATGACGGGGACGCGGAGCTTATGCAGAGGTCAAACTATACCAAATCGGCCGTGCATTACTGTTTAAAATAACGGAAATGAATTACTTGCCATTAAACTGACAAAATAGTATAATTACTGTGTGTACAGCCGCGCAAGCGGCACGGTGGAGAAATCAAAACTTAGGAGGAACATAATGAAAAAACGCATTATCAGTTTGCTGATGGTGGCGCTGATGCTCGTTTCGCTCGTGCCTATGGGCGCGCTGGCGGCAGGTAATACCACTATAACAAAGCAGCCGTCTGATAAAAGTGCAGCAGTCGGCGAGACGGTTACATTTGAGATCGCTGCCACAAATCCGAACAGCACGGACCTTGAATATCTGTGGTTTGATGCAGATGAGGTCAATTCGGATAAAATCAGTATTGCAGACATTAAAGATGTTCTTGAGAAAGCAAAATTGGGCGAAGGCCAAACGCTGACTCTTACAGCCGAGCAGAATATGAAAATCCGCTGCGCTGTGTACTATAATGAGGCAAAAACATTTTTTGGTATTACAGTTAATGTTCCCAAAGACCTGACTCTCAGCAACACCGTGACCCTCACAGTCACCGGCGGCACGGTAGACCCCGATCCCGACCCCACGCCAAGCCCCAGCCCGAGCGTTGAGCCGACGCCGACACCCACACCCACGCCGACTCCGACGCCGAGCACCGATCCCACGGCGTGCGATCACGAAATCAAGCCAGTTGATGCAGCAGAGGCAAACTGCACGGCGAAAGCACATTCGCAGTATTGGCAGTGCAGCAAATGTGGACAGATTTTTGCTGATGCCGAAGGCACGAAAACGGCAAAACTCAAGGATTTTGAAACCGGCAAAAAAGACAAAACCAAGCACACCGATCTTGAGCACTTCCCCTCAAAGGCGGCGACCTGCACCGAAAAGGGCAACATAGAATATTGGTACTGCTCCGGCTGCGATAATTACTATTCCGACGCTGCCGGAACGGTCAAAACGACATCGGCCAAGGTCTCCACGTCGAAAAACGACCATGATTATTACTGGGTGGCCGATGAGGTCGCAGGCGTGCACTATCAGAAGTGCAGAGTTTGCGGCACGACCACGGGCACAAGCTCCCACAGCGGCGGCACGGCCAGCTGCAAGGCTCAGGCCAAGTGCGCTAAGTGCGGCGCAAGCTACGGCGAGCTTGACCCCAACACCCATGTGAATTTCGAGCTCAGAAATGAAGTAAAGGCAACCGAAACAACTCAGGGCTACACCGGCGATAAATACTGCAAAGACTGCGGCGCGTTTATTGAAAAAGGCAGCTATTACTCTGCCCAGTGCGCAGGCGGCTGCAAGGATATCGAGCTTGTCAAGGGCACGCCCAAGACCTGCACCGAGGACGGCACAATAGATTACTATCGCTGCAAAAAGTGCGGCAATATGTACAAGGATGAGCGCGCAAGCATACTCATCACAAAGGATGACCTCGTCGATAAATGCACCGGCCACGATCTGCACCCCGGCACCAATCTGGTGGGAAGCATAAGCCAGGATAATCTGAAGCTGCTTGCCAAGACCATCGGCCTGAGCACGCCGCAGATCGTCCAGATGATCCGCGACGGCACGTTTGACCTCGATCATATCATCGGAATGATAAAGATCAAGGACATTGACCATTGCAGCGACGATACATATCATTGGCTCGGCTGCCAGCGCTGCGGAAAGACGCTGGAGGATCTCAGAGACGAGCTGAATTCGGCAGGCTTTGAGATAAACGAAAAGTGGTATGAGCTCAGCCGCAAGACCGCCCACACCGGCGGCACGGCCACCTGCACCGAAAAGGCCGTCTGCGACGAATGCGGCGACGGCTACGGTGAGCTGGGCGCTCACAGATATGACGCAGTCGTGACAGCACCGACCTGCACCCAGAACGGTTACACGAAGCACACCTGCTCGAGCTGCAAGGACAGCTATACTGATAACGAGACCGTGAAAACCGGACATATTATCAAGTACGGCGTGTGCGAAAAGTGCAATATGCGCTTTTCAAATCCGTTTTATGATGTAAACGGCACCGACTGGTTCTACAGCGCCGTTATGTGGGCATACTACAACACGCCGCAGGTAACTAACGGTAAGGATGAAAGCCACTTTGCGCCCAAAGCATCCTGCACACGCGCACAGGTTGTGACATTCCTCTGGCGCGCAGCAGGCAGACCCGCGCCGAGCGGCAGCGTACAGCAGTTTTCGGATGTTCCGAAGACCAATTCCTATGCATACTGCTATGACGCGATCCTCTGGGCTGTTGAAAACGGCATAACCAAGGGCACGGACGCGACGCACTTCTCGCCGAACGCAACCGTTACGCGCGCCCAGTTTGTCACCTTCCTCTGGCGCTATGCCGGCGAGCCTGCGCCCAAGAATATGAGCTGCGGCTTCAGCGATGTGGATGCCAACGCATTTTACTACAAAGCGGTGCTCTGGGCCGTTGAAAACGGCGTTACCACCGGCAAAACGGCAACGCAGTTTGCGCCCGGTGCGACCTGCACCCGCTGCGAAGTCGCGGCATTCATGTTCCGCGCGTTCAGCAAGGGGATCACGGCAAAATAAAAGCACGGTTAAAGGCGCGGCTTGCCGCGCCTTTTTAATACATTTGTGTTGAAATATGATGCTTGGGATGTTATTATATTAATGACATTTTGCAGCTAAGGAGTGGGCCGATGAGAAACGAATCGATGAATCTTTCAAAGAACGAAATGATGATGGTCATGCACGATCAGGAGCAGGAGATCGAAAAGCTTAAGTCTCAGGTCGCGGAGCTTCAGGCAAAGCTCGACGGATATGAGATCAAGGTAAGCGAGAGCGGCAATCTTGCCGAGGCTGCCGCGAAGGTCAGCGGCCTTTTTGAAGCGGCGCAGCGCACGGTCGATACATATCTTGAAAACATGAAAAGACGCGATGAACGGGCCGAGGCAGCTTTCGACGACGTTCAGAAGCAGGCCGAGCAGATAATTTCCGAGGCAGAGGACGTTGCGAGCAAGCGCCTGGCGGCTGCCGATGCCGAGATCGAGGAAAAGTGGGCGGTGATCGAGAGCCGGCTTCTTGTCATGTACGAGTCGCATAAGGGCCTCAAGGAGCTTGTCGAGTCCGGCATCTTCACCATCCCGGGGAAGGAATAAAACGCCGCAAACCATTGATAAACAAAGAAAATCCCGAAGTTTCAACGACTTCGGGATTTTGCTATGTTTGGAGCGGATGACGGGAATCGAACCCGCGTCGCCAGCTTGGGAAGCTGGGGCCCTGCCATTAGACGACATCCGCAATTGTTTTTATGTAAAAATTATTTTACACCAACAGGAGAGAATATGCAAGCGAAAATACTGCGTCGCCAATAATGCAGGCAAACAGTTGACCGGCAACTCATAATATGATAATATAAGAATAGACTTTTTGTATACTTAACGGGAAAATAATTTACAAGGGGGAGAAAAATGAAAAAGTCAAAAAAGCTTCTGAGTCTGCTGCTTGCGGTGCTGCTGCTTTGCAGCCTGTTGCCGGCAGCGGCATCGGCCGAGGGGAACCCGGAGGACGACTATCCGTTCGTTTTTGTCCACGGCCTTATGGGCTGGGGCGAAAGATCGATGCTCGATCCGATCATGCCGTATTGGGGCATGACAACGGGCAATCTCATGAAGTACCTGAACTCAAAGGGCTACGAGAGCTATGCCGCTCAGGTCGGACCGCTCTCCGGAGCATGGGACAGAGCGTGCGAGCTTTATGCGCAGCTTGTCGGTGGAACGGTTGACTACGGCGCTGCGCACTCGGCGGCCAAGGGTCACGATCGCTACGGGATAACCTATGAAAAACCGCTTTTTGAAGGCTGGAGCGCGCAGAAGAAGATCAATCTTATCGGACACAGCTTCGGCGGCGCGACGACGCGCCTGTTCCTCGAGCTGCTTGCAAACGGCAGCGCGGAAGAGGTCGCGGCCGCAAAGGCGGCAGGCACAAAGGTATCTCCGCTGTTTGAGGGCGGCAAGGGCAACTGGGTGTATTCGCTTACGGCGGTTGCTGCGCCGCACAACGGAACCACGTTTATCGAAACCTGCGATGTTTCGACCAAGGTGGTAACCGATGCAATCTATAATTTCGGCGCAGCTCTCGGCCTTACCAAGCTTAAGGGTGTGTACGATCTCCAGCTTGAGCATTTCGGGATCTACCGCAAGGACAGCGAGACTGATATGCAGTATCTCATCCGAGTCCTCAACAGCAGCAACTTCATGAGTCATAATGACAATGCAATATACGACCTCACCATAGACAATGCGCTGAAGATAAACGACGGGATAGAGATGCAGAACAATGTTTATTACTTCTCCGTCTGCGGCGACGCAACGCACCCGAGCAGCGTGAGCGGAAACGAAGTGCCCGACTCATCCGTGTTTGCGCTGCTTAAGCCCTTTGCCGCGATGATTGGTAAGTATTATGACAAATATACTGCCGGCGGCGTTTATATCGACAGAACGTGGCTGCCTAACGACGGCATGGTAAACGTCGTGTCCGGCCTGTATCCTGTAAACAGCAAGCTCAAGTGCGAAAAGTCCGACGGAAGCCGGGGCTTTGTCGTCTGTGACGGATACAACAAGGAAAGCTATGCGAAGGGTATATGGAATGTCTTCCCGACTCAGCCGTATGATCATCTTAGCATCATCGGCGGCATTCTTTCAAACACCGTTTCAAATACCCGGCACCTGTACATGGAGCTTATAAGCAGGGTTACGAGTACCTATGGCAGCAGCACTCCGGCCGAAGAACCTATCGGCAAGACGATGTCATTCACTGATGTTGCGAAGGATCGCTGGTCGTATGATTACATCCTCAAGATGTATCAGCTCGGCGTTGTAAACGGCCGCTCGGACAGCATATTTGATCCGACCGGCAACGTAACGCGCGCAGAGTTCGTGAAAATGCTCGCCTGCCTCGACGGAGTGGACACGAGCGCTTACGTAAAGTGCCGCTTCACCGATGTCAGCGATAAGAGCGTTTTCGCGCCGTATGTCGAGTGGGCTGCAAATAACGGCATCGTACTCGGCATTGATTCGGCAACCTTCAAGCCGAATGACAACATAACTCGCGAGCAGATGGCGGCCATAATCTGCCGCTATGCCGACTATGCCGGCATAAAGCTGTCCGACGATGCACCGGCCGCTGCCTTTGCCGACAGTGCGCAGATATCAAAGTACGCAGTCGATTATGTCACGGCGCTCCAGCGCGCAGGCATAATATGCGGAAAGCAGAACGCCGACGGAAGCTTCAGCTATTATCCGAAATCGTTTGCAACGCGCGAGCAGGCATGCAAGGTGCTCAGTCTTATATAAAATCGTTGAATAATATGTTAAAAAACCGTGGGAGACCACGGTTTTTTATTGCAAAGAGTATAGACGTTTAGTATAATATATCTAATAAATATATTTAAGGTAGGTAGGCTATGGCGTACGTTGAATTTGAAAAAGTTAAAAAGACATATCACATGGGCGAGGTGAGCATCGAAGCACTCAAGGATGCGACTTTTGAGATCGAAAAGGGCGAAATATGCGTTATTGTCGGCGCATCCGGTGCAGGAAAAACCACGCTTCTGAATATTCTCGGCGGTATGGACAGCCTTACATCCGGCCGCATTGTGCTCGACGGGAAAGAAATATCCTCGTATAACGCAAACGAGCTTACGACCTATCGCCGTTATGATGTGGGCTTTGTGTTCCAGTTTTATAACCTTGTTCAGAACCTCACGGCCATTGAAAACGTTGAGCTTGCCGCACAGATATGCAAAAACCCGATGGACGCTACGGAGGTCATCGACCTTGTCGGTCTGCACGACAGGGCGCAGAATTTCCCGGCGCAGCTTTCCGGCGGCGAGCAGCAGCGCGTTGCGATAGCGCGTGCGCTGGCAAAAAATCCGAAGCTCATGCTCTGCGACGAGCCGACAGGAGCGCTTGACTATAACACGGGCAAGGCAGTGCTCCAGCTTTTGCAGGATTGCAGCCGGAAAAACGGCATGACAGTGGTTATCATAACCCACAATCAGGCGCTCACTGCAATGGCGGACAGAGTAGTTTCGGTAAAGAGCGGTGTTGTCACCGACGTCAGCCGAAACGAGCACCCGATACCCATCGAAGACATAGAGTGGTAAAGCAATGAACAGATCCATCATCAAACTCACAAAACGAGAGATCCGCAGCAGCCTCGGACGCTATCTTGCGATATTCGCGATAATAGCGTTGGGGGCAGGTCTGTTTGTCGGTCTGCGCCTGTCGCGCCCGGATTTTCTCGAAACGTATAATAATTACACTAATAAGACGAATTTTTATGATTTCCGACTTGTCTCAACGCTCGGCCTGACGGATGATGACCTTGCCGAAGTCAAAAAGCTTGACGGGGTGAAGCTTGCCGAGGGAGCTGTGGGTGCGGATTTTCTGTTTAACACCGCCGATGAGGATAACCTCATCATGATGGCGCAGAGCATACCCGAAAATGTGAACCAAATTAAGCTGAAGGCAGGCCGTATGCCGGAAAAGGCAAACGAGTGTCTCGCCGACCCTGATATGTATTCAAAAGACGATATCGGAAGTACGATAAAGCTTTCGAAGGATAACAGCGAGCAGACCTTTGATACCTTTGCGTATGACGAATATACTATCGTCGGACTTGCCTACAGCGTTTTGTATATAAATATGGAGCGCGGCTCCAGCACGCTCGGAAACGGCAGCGTTAAGGGTTACATCTATATTCCGATGGACGGTTTTTCGACGGATTATTATACGGATATCTATGTTTGCGTCGATTCCGAAGGATATGTTTATTCCGATGAGTACGAGCAAAGCACGCGAAAATATGTTGACGGGCTTGAAAAATTCATGTCCGAGCGCGCGGTTATAAGGCGTGATGCCATCATTGATGACGCAATGTCTCAGCTTGACGATGCAAAAAAACAGTATGAGGACGGAAAGACGCAGTACGATGCAGCCAAGGCTGAGTATGATGCCGGCTACGCAGAGTATGTGCAGAAAAAGAGCGATACCGAGGCTCAGCTTGAACAGGCACGCAAGGAGATCGAGAACGCAGAAAGGATGATGGGTGATTCATCCGTTATTGATCAAAAGCAGGCAGAGCTTGACGCGGCAAAGGCGGAGCTTGACAAGGGGCAGGCCGAATACGAGAGAGGCCTGAAACAGTTCAATGCCAAGGCAAAGCTCGCCTACGGTGCGGTGGATGAGCAGATAGCTTATTACGAAAACCGCATAATCGATAAACAGAACGATATTGCTGCGCAGAATGCCGAGATCGAAAGCCTCAATGCGCAGCTTGCCGAAGCTCAGGCAAACGGTGATATCTTAAAGGCAAGGCTCATAGAGTGGAAGATCAAAACTGCAAACGACCGTATCAGCCGTGATAATGCGGATATCGAGCGCTATAACGAGCGCCTTGAGGTCCACCGTCAAAAGCGCGCCGAGGTCGATGCCGAGCTTGAGCCGTATCGCAAGCAGCTTGAGGATGCAAAGGCTCAGCTTGACGCAGGCTATGCCCAGATAGAGTCCGGGCAGGCGGAGCTTGATGCTGCGCGCGAGATGATAAGCAGCGGCGGCGCACAGCTTGAGGCGGCAAAAAAGCAGTATGAGCAGGGCAAGGCGGAGGCCGAACGAGGCTTTGCCGAGGCTGAAAAGGAGCTTGCCTCCGGCAAGGCTCAGCTTGATGCGGCAAAGGCAGAGCTTGATAAGGGCGCAGCAGAGCTTGATTCTGCCGAAAAGCAGATAAAAAATATCAACCACGCCGATACGTATGTGCTCGACCGCGATACAAACGCGGGATATGTCTGCTTTGAAAGCGACACAAACGTTGTCCAGAGCGTGGCGTCCGTGTTCCCTGTGTTTTTCTTTCTTGTCGCGGCGCTTGTGTGCCTTACAACGATGACGAGAATGATCGCCGATCAGCGCACGCAGATAGGCATTATGAAGGCGCTGGGCTATTCTTCGGGCGCAATAATTGGGAAGTATATGTTCTATTCCGGCAGTGCCACCGTGCTCGGATGCATTTTCGGCATTGCGGCCGGAAGCTTTGCCTTTCCGGCTGTTGTGTGGTTTGGCTATGGACTTATATACAATCTCTCCGGACTTACGTTTATAATGGATTGGCCGTTGGCAGCCGGGATAACGGCAGCAAACCTTGCAGTCACGCTGCTTGTTACATGGTATTGCTGCGCCAAGGAGCTCAAATGTGCTCCGGCGGAGCTCATCCGCCCGAAAGCGCCCGAGGCCGGAAAACGCATTTTGCTCGAGCGTATCCCGGTAGTGTGGAACGATATGAGCTTCATGCAGAAAGTCTCGGCGCGCAACATCATGCGCTATAAAAAGCGCATATTCATGATGCTTCTGGGCATCGGCGGCTGCACCGCGCTTGTGCTTACGGCGCTCGGACTTAACGATACTATCCAGAATGTCGTGACGCGGCAGTATGATGATATAATCCTCTATGATTATGAGATCACGATGGCGTATGACATGAATGAGGAAGAGCAGGAGATATTCTTCCGTGACGCAGGAGACGATATAAAGGATGCAGTGTTTCTCTATCGTGGCCTTGCGGAGGTGTCCGGCAGCGATGCCATAAAAAGTGCAACGCTCACCGTGACCGACGGCAAGAAGCTTTGCAAGTACATTGACCTTAGCTATGACGGAGAACCCATCGACTATCCCGGCAGGGGCGAAGCGGCAATTAACTATAACCTTGCCCGGCAACTCGGCGGAATTGAAGTCGGCGATGAGATAAAACTGACGACCTCCGAAAAAAAGGAGCTTACACTTACGGTCAGCGCCCTGTTTGATAACTATGTTGACAGCTTCGTTTTCATCTCGCCTGAAACCTGTGAGGAGCAGCTCGGCGAAGTGCCGGAGTATAAGTCCGCGCTTGCAAACGCACCCGACGGGGCTGATGTAAACCGCTGCGCCGAAGCGCTCACACATGACGTGGACGGCGTGCGCGGAGTCACGCTCAGCACCGACATAAAAGAGCGCATGAGCAGCATGTTGGACGGCCTGCTTGTCGTTGTTGCTGCGATAATCCTTTGCGCAGGGCTTTTGGCATTCATTGTTCTATATAACCTCACTAATATCAACATATCCGAGCGCATACGCGAGATAGCTACGCTCAAGGTGCTGGGCTTTTACCCAAATGAGGCGGCACACTACGTTTTCCGCGAAAATCTTATTCTTACGGGAGCCGGAGCGGTGTTCGGCCTTGGTCTCGGCGTTGCGCTGCACGCCTTTGTCATGAATGCGATAAAGGTCGATATGATGTATTTCAAGCCGCACATCAGCTTTTTGAGCTTTGCCGTTTCTATCGTCATAACCTTTGTGTTCGCCATGATAGTAAACGCCATCATGCGCCGCAGGATAGACAATATCGATATGGCCGGCGCGCTCAAATCAATAGAGTAATTTGACAACGTGCGGAGAATATATTATATTTAAACGTGATTAATTTATAATATCAGGGATGCATGATATGGAAAATTTGCAAACTTCGCTGCCCGGCTGGGAGATAGTGCGCTGCATCGGCAGCGGCAGCTCCGGCAAGGTATACGAGCTGAAGAAAAAAGATGAATACGGCGGCGACTTTCACTGTGCGCTCAAGGTCATAAGCGTTCCGGGCTCGCAGAAAGAGTATGACGAGATGCTCGAGAGCATGAGCGAGTTTGCCATGCGCGCAAAGCTCCGCGAAAAAGTCGAGGAGATCAGCAACGAGTATCGTCTGCTCGGCGCTCTGCGCGGCCACCCGAACGTTGTCAACTGTGAGGATCAGATGATCATTCCGCACGAAAACGACATGGGCTGGGATATTTATATCCGCATGGAGCTTTTGCAGTCCCTGCCGGATTACGTCCGCGAAAACGGTATGACGGTCGACAGCGTTATTAAGCTCGGCAGCGACATGTGCTCGGCGCTCGAGCTTTGCCGCGAGAATAATATAATCCACCGCGACATTAAGCCGCAGAATATCTTCGTCAGCCGCTACGGAGTGTTTAAGCTCGGCGACTTCGGCGTGGCCAAGGCCTCCACCATACGCACCTCGGCCGATAAGGTCGGAACTTATTCGTATATGGCGCCCGAGGTCTACAAGGGCAAGGGCTATGACGACCGCGTGGATATATACTCGCTTGGTATGGTGCTCTATTGGCTGTTAAACGATCGGCGCGGCCCGTTTCTGCCGATGCCGCCGCAGGTACCGACGCCCGAGCAGATTACCGATGCGCAGATACGCCGCTTCCGCGGCGAGACCCTGCCGCAGCCGAAAAACGGCAGTGCTGCACTAAAAAAGGTCGTTATGACGGCGTGCAGCTATAAAATTGCCGACCGCTATGCAGGGCCGACGGAGCTGAAAAAAGCTCTTTCGCTCGCAGCGTCGGGAAGGGTAGAGCCCGAGCCTGTGTCAACCTCGTTCGGCAGCGACGATATGACCGTGCGTGAGGATTTCAAGTCCGATCCGCGCCCGGAATACATACCAGAAACACCGGCTGAGCCGCGACCGCAGCCAAAGCCGAAGCAGCAGCCGCGTCCCGAGGCTGCGCAGCCGAAAAAAGCTCCGCCCAAGCAGCCTGAGCCTGAGAAAAAGCCGAAAAAGTCCATGTTCGGCTATATACTGGCGCTTGTGCTAATCCTTGCGGCCATGGCAACAGCGGTGATCATTTTTGCACTGTCCGGCAACAATGACGGAGGCAAGGATGATACGCCGACGGCAAGCGCCTCTCCCACGCCGACGGCAACTCCGGAGCCGGAGAAGCTTGACGTAAAATCCGTCGTTCTCAGCTCGCCGAGCCTCACGATGACGGTCGATGACGAGGCTCAGCTCAAGGTCAGCTGTATGCCCGAGCCGTCCGCCGGGCAGAAAGAACCGGAGTATATCTGGAAAAGCAGCGATACGAGCATTGTCACCGTTTCGCAGGATGGCGCACTCAAGGCCGTAAGCGAAGGTTCGGCCACGATCATGGTCTATGTCAGCGACAAGATGGAGGTTTACGATCAGTGCACCGTCATTGTCGAGCGCCCCAAGGTAACGGAGCTGAGCATCGAAGAGATGCCCGTCAAAACCGTGTACACCGTCGGCGAAGAGCTTGATACGACCGGCCTTGTGCTCAGAGCGTATTACAATAACGGCTCTGCAAAGCGCATAACCGACCCGAGCGAATTTACGGTCGAGTGCGACATGACCGGCCTCGGAAACCGCGAAGCGACCGTCACTTATGACGGAAAGACCGTCACATATACTGTAAGAGTCAGCCTGTTCGGATGATTTTAGCTCATTTAAGCTGACGAGCGTCAGAACCGATATGTGGTCGACTTTTGTCAGTTTAAGTCAATGTGCACTAATAAATGCAGCTAAAATTTGTTAAGTATCACTATTTAACATATGGGAAAAATGTGGTATAATAACATAAAAAGAATAAAAAATGAGCGTTTTGACAAAAATCCGGTTTGTTTTCCCGGCTTGTCGTCGCCCTCAAACGGAAACGATATGCCACAAAATACAAACGCACCGCACGGTTATCCCCCGTGCGGTGCAATTTTTTAGTCTCTGTTAAATTCCCTAAGCTCAAGTCCGGGGTTTTTGGTGAGCGCCCAGTTGACGCACCACTCGGAGGTGAACAGCAGCAGGTTATTTCCGCGGAAATCCTGAACCCACTTCGTGTCGCTCGTTAGATTGAGGTCGTTGGGGTTTATGCCCTCGTTATCTATCCAGCGCACGACCTCATACGGCATGCTGCGGCGGCGAACGTCAACGCCGTACTCGTTTTTCAGTCTGTATTCAAGCACTTCGAGCTGAAGTATGCCGACGACGCCGACTATGATCTCTTCAACGCCGGTGTAAGGCTCGTGGAATATCTGAATTGCGCCCTCCTGCGCTATCTGCATGATGCCCTTTTCAAACTGCTTGCGCTTCATCGTGTCGATACGCTCAACGCCGGCAAAAATCTCAGGCGCAAAGGTCGGTATGCCCTCAAACTCCACCTTCATGGACTTGTCACATATCGTATCGCCGATCGAGAAAATGCCGGGGTCGAACACGCCGATGATATCGCCTGCGTAGGCCTCGTTTATTATCGCGCGCTCCTGCGCCATGAGCTGTTGCGGCTGCGCAAGACGTATGGCCTTGCCGCCCTGAACGTGGAAATATTCCTTGTCGCGCTCAAATTTGCCCGAGCATATGCGCATGAAGGCGATCCTGTCGCGGTGAGCCTTGTTCATGTTCGCCTGGATCTTGAACACAAAGGCGGAGAACTTATTGGTGAACGGATCGACGATCTCGTCGCCTGCCTTGCGCGGCAGGGGAGGCATGGTCATGTCAAGAAAGCTCTCCAAAAACGGCTCAATGCCGAAATTGTTGAGCGCCGAACCGAAGAACACGGGGCTGAGCTTACCGTCGCGAACCTGATCGATGTCAAATTCATAGCCTGCACCGTCGAGCAGCTCAACATCGTCGCACAGGGTCCTGCGCAGCTTTTCACCGATAAGGCTGTCGAGCGTTTCGGTGTCGTCAAGGCTGCATTCGATGGCCTTGATCTTGTCCTGCCCACGGTGGAATTCGTTAAAGGCGAGGATCTCGCGTTTTTCGCGGTCGTAAACACCCTTGAAGTCGATGCCGCAGCCGATGGGCCAGTTCATCGGATATGTGCCGATGCCGAACTCCTGCTCCAGCTCCTCCATAAGATCGTAGGGGCTGCGTGCCTCGCGGTCAAGCTTGTTTATAAAGGTGAAGATGGGGATATTGCGCATTGCGCATATCTTAAAAAGCTTTCGCGTCTGCGGCTCGATGCCCTTTGCCGCGTCGATGACCATGACTGCGCTGTCGGCAGCCATCAGGGTGCGGTAAGTGTCCTCGGAAAAATCCTGGTGTCCCGGAGTGTCGAGGATGTTTATGCAGTAGCCGTTATACTCAAACTGCATGACCGAGGAGCTTATTGATATTCCGCGCTGCTTTTCAAGCTCCATCCAGTCGGACACCGCGTGACGCGCCGTAGCCTTGCCCTTTACAGAGCCTGCCAGCTGTATAGCCCCACCGTAGAGCAGCAGCTTTTCCGTAAGCGTTGTTTTGCCGGCGTCAGGGTGCGATATGATAGCAAACGTTCTGCGCCGTTCGATTTCCTTTCTTATATCAGCCATATACGCTTCTCTCCAAATATTTTTTCACATAGAATAATATACTATCATATATACGCTGCAAAAGCAAAGCTTTTGTGCATAATAAAACCGGCCAGGCCGGCTGACACAAGAAAACATACGCCAAAAAAGGCGGAGCAAGCACGAATGTCTTCGT
>UMCF01050409.1_pt1 | contig 15281 bp, 9 predicted proteins | sample 1964131 | NCBI WGS metagenome assembly UMCF01 (sample SAMEA4835958, study PRJEB28245) | human gut metagenome | biome: gut microbiome; material: fecal sample | place: Denmark | collected 2008
GCCTCCTTCAAGCTCAGCGATAAAAACTATCCGCCGGAGTCCACGCTCGTGTACCATCTGGGCGTCGAGTACATGGACAACATGTGGCTCATAATCTCGATAAGCGACGGAATCGTCACGGAATACCTCATCGACGTGACCTGACGCTCAAGCAGGCACTATGAAAAAGCAGCAGGCCTTTCAATGACCGAAGAAGCTTTTTATTCATACGAGAATCTCCTTTATCAAAGTCCGATTTGCCTGCGCACACCGTTTTTATCAAAATTCTTCTTGAGAGCCGCTTCCACGGGGAAGAGAGTTCCCAGCATCGGCAGCATCTGGATCGCAATGACGATTATTCCGACCCTTCCGACGGCCGACGCATCCTTGCCGATCACGAAAAGGAAAGGGATCACGGACAGCGGCAGCATCGCCAGGCCGCACCGAAGCCACAGCTTCCCTATCATCTTATGAGCAAACTCCCATGTGTCCCTGTTCTTCATGGACATCACCGTTCGATAGCCGAAAACCATATTGATGTTTTTTGGGGCTCTGGTCAAAAACAGCTTGCCGAAGCCGACCATTGTCAAAGGGATCAGCAATCCCATGATAAGCATAAATACCCAGAAAGCCATGCCTTTACCTCCTTACTAAACATTGACCTGTCTGCCGCTTTTTCACAGACGTCCTGACACATCTGCCGATATATATTGCGTGGATCCCGTATCCGGACTGTGTGCGCCTTTGTGTATACCTACCCAATATAATTATACCATGCCGGCGGCAGGCCTTTCAATGGCCTAAGAAGCTTTTCTTCCCTCTGCGGGAACATTTCCGCATCCCTCGGCGTCATACAGGCAAAGAACACAAAAGGAGTTGAGAGATCATGACAAAAAAGCTTGCCGCGAGCATTCTGTGCCTTGCTCTTGCTTTTTCGCTCGCAGGCTGCGGCATATTTCGGGGCGCAGCGCCAGAAAACACTCCGGCAGTTCCGGACGACTTCTCGCTGCGCTTTTCATGGTGGTACGACGAGACGCAGAAAAACATCCTGGACACACAGACGGGCAGTATTCAAAAGGATCTTGCCTCGGACGGGACGGCATCGGCGGAGCTTCGCCCCGAGCCGGACTTTTTGCAGCGGCTGTACGAGCTTGTCTGCAAATATCGCCTTACGGATATCGACCGCGAAATGACCTCGCAGGAGCTCGCGGACGATAAATCAAAGGCGGTTTCCATGATCCCGCTCGAGCATTACGAGATCTCCGTAACACTGAACGGAAGGAGCCTTCTTATCTGCGGCGATCAGACGGCCGTCTACCACATGACCTCGGATGAGGACGCCGCAAATTTCATAAACGCCGTGACCTCCGTTAAGAAGGCCGTGACGGAGCTGCCGGAATGGACGACCCTGCCGCCCGCAAACGGAGGCTATGACTGAGCCTTAAGAAAGCGTTCAGAATATGAATAAACGGTATATTTCGCCTTTATGCTCTTGCATAGAGGCGAAATTTATGCTATCATTTAGCTAATAGTGTTAGCTAAATTGCAAGGAGACAACAATGGACTATTTTTCTCTTGCGGAACAGATGCTGTCGGTCAGGGCAAGGCTGAGCCATCTCCCGGCGGGCGAGGCTATAAGCGACGCCTGCGGCGGCGAGTTTTTCGCGCTGAGTCTGCTGCTGCTCGACGATGCGCCCGGCTGTCCCTCGGGGCTGCGGCGCAGCATGGGGGTATCGTCGGCGCGCATTGCGGCGCTTTTGAAGCACCTTGAGCAAAAGGGCTGGATCAGCCGCAGCGCCGATGAGCACGACGAGCGTCGGGTCAACGTTTCGCTCACCGATGCCGGGCGCGAGCTCATAAACCGGCGGCGTCGCGAGGCCATAGAGCGCGTCGCGGCGGCACTGCGCTCGCTCGGCGAGGAGGATGCGCACGAATACGTCCGGCTTCAGCAGAAAATGCTCGACGCGCTTTCCGAAGATACCTTCGATTGACAAGAGCGCATACGGTTTCGGCAAGCGATCATTGTTGTGATGCCCGGCAGCTTCGATACCGGGCCGACGCAATAAATGTATCGGCAGAAGCGTTAAAACGCCTCCAAAAAAGTAAGGAGTGATATTATCAGAAAATCAGTTGAATTTGGGAGCAATCACACTGCGATAGTCGAAAAAACGCGCGAGGCGGCGGTCTCGGTGCTGCCGATAGTCGCGATAGTCATAGTGCTGTGCCTTTTCGTGATGCCGATGCAGGCCGACCTGCTGTTGTGCTTTCTCATCGGCGGACTGCTGATAGTTGCCGGTATGGGCCTGTTTTCGCTGGGCGCCGAGCAGGCGATGATGCCCATCGGCTCGAAGATCGGCACGGCGCTGACAAAAACCAAAAATCTGCCGCTCATCCTCGGCGTGAGCTTCCTGCTGGGCTTTGCGATAACCGTGGCCGAGCCGGATCTTCAGGTGCTTGCGCAGACCGTTCCGCACATAAAAAGCAGCGTGCTGCTAATAACCGTCGGCGTGGGCGTCGGATTTTTCATGACGGTGTGTATGCTGCGAATCCTCACCGGCGCAAGCCTGCGCTGGCTGCTCATAGCCTGCTATGCGCTCATTTTCGGGCTGGCCGCGTTCACCGACCGCAATTATCTGAGCATCGCGTTCGACTCCGGCGGCGTCACCACCGGGCCGATGACGGTGCCGTTTATCCTCGCAATGGGGCTTGGCGTTTCGATGATACGAAGCGACCGCTCCGCCGAGGCCGACAGCTTCGGCCTTGTCGCGCTGTGCTCGATCGGGCCGATACTCTCGGTGCTCATCCTCGGCTTTTTCTATAACGACAGCGAGGCTACCGCAGGCGTCAGCGCCGCCGCATTTGCCGACACGCGCGAGATAGGCTCGGCATTTATCTCAGCTATACCCGAGTATATGGCCGAGATGGCCGTCGCGCTGCTGCCGATAGTTGCGATATTCCTCATTTTCCAGCTCTGCCTGCTGCGTCTGCACGGGAGGCCGCTTGCAAAGATACTCATCGGCATTGTCTACACCTATGTCGGCCTTGTGCTGTTCCTCACGGGCGTGAACGTCGGCTTTTCGACCCTCGGCGCGTCGCTGGGCGCGGCGCTTGCCGAAAGCGGAGCCAAATGGCTGCTCATTCCGCTGTCGATGCTGCTCGGCTGGTTCATCATTTCCGCAGAGCCTGCCGTCGGCGTTCTTGAAAAGCAGATCGAGCAGGTCAGCGCCGGCGCGATACCCGGCAGGGCGATAAAGCTCAGCCTTTCCGTCGCCATTGCGCTTGCCATGGGCATAGCCATGCTGCGCGTCGTGACGGGCATAAGCATCATGTGGTTTCTCGTGCCGGGCTACGCGATCGCACTGGGGCTGTCGTTTTTCGTGCCGGATATCTACACCGCGATCGCCTTCGACTCCGGCGGCGTTGCCTCCGGCCCAATGACGGCGACCTTCATGCTGCAATTTATGATGGGCGCATCCACGGCGCTAGGCGGCAATGTGCTCAGCGATGCTTTCGGAGTTGTCGCAATAGTCGCGATGATGCCGCTGCTGTCGATCCAGGTGGTCGGCGTCTTGTTTGAAAAGCACGCAAAGCGCAGCGAGGCGAACGAAGAAGTTTACGGAGACCTCGATATCATCGAGCTGTGGGAGGAAGCGATATGAACTACGTTATATCAATAATTAACCCCGAGGCGCTCGATACGCTGTGCGCGATATGCGCCGAGCTAAAGCTGCCGATGACGGTTGTCATGCACGGGCGCGGCACGGCCGTGCAGAGCATGATGGATCTTCTCGGCATCGAGTCGAACGAAAAGCGCGTCGTCTTGACCGTTGCCGACAGCGATAAAACAAAGCAGCTCATCGCCGACCAGCGGCGCAGGCTGCATCTGGGCGTTCCGGGTCACGGCATCGTCATTGCCGTGCCGGTAAAAAGTATTGGAGGTGGAAAGGCCTTGGCATATCTTAATCAGGACAACAAAAACGTGAAGCAGGCGCCTGCGCTCAGCTTCGCTTACGAGCTTATAGTCGCGATCACCAACGAGGGCTGCACCGATATGGTCATGAACGCGGCGCGCGCCGCCGGTGCGCGCGGCGGCACGACTTTGCACGGCAAGGGTACCGGCGAGAAGGATCCGCATTTTTACAACATCACCCTCGCCGAGGAGAAGGAGGTAGTCCTCATCGTTGCCGCGTCCGAGCAGAAGTCCGAGATCATGACATCTATAATCAAAAAGGCCGGGCCCGACACCGAAGCCGGCACGATAGCCTTTTCTCTCCCCACGACCGAAGTCGCCGGCTTTTCTTTTTAGTGGCGAATTGACGCACCTACGGATACGGTGATTTCCGATGCCCGGTTCGAGGGTGCGGAGGAAACCGTAGTTGCCGCGCCATCCGTTAGTGCGGTGCTGAATTTTGCACCGCACCCCATTGGCTCTCCTGTCAAGGGGAGCAGGCAGCTTCGCTGCCGAGGGGTTGAATAAAAAAGCTATTAACTATCAGCTATTACCTCTTCACTGCGACCAACGGTCGCTTGTAGGGAACGGGCTTGCCCGTTCCGCCTGTACCGACTTTGCCGACACCAAAATCTATTGCTCGTAGGGAACGGATTTATCCGTTCCGCGTGTTCCGATTTTGTCGGCACCTAAATATATAGTCGTAGGGGCGGCCATCGGCCGCCCGTTTTTTATAATGTGGCGGTTAGCACCGCAGATTTAATAACACCTCATCCGTCACCAAAGTTTTTTTAGAGGCGCATTCACAATGTACCGATACGTTTTTTGCGGTATCCCGACCGGTAAGTACAGGTAAAACCATCACAGAGGAACGGATAAATCCGTTCCCTACGAGGATGCGCCGAAAACTCAGCAGCGCACTAATGTACGGCGAGGCAAATACGGTTTATTCCAATATCCCGAACCGGGCCACCAGAGATATATGTATCCGTAGGTGCGGTAATGCGCCACTAAAAATAGACAGGGGGAGGATTGTTTGGTATAATAAAGCGTTAGAAATTTTCAAGGCGGTGGAAGAATGCTCAGAATACTCTACGGCACGGCAGGCACGGGCAAAAGCGCGGCGATCATGGACGAGATCCGGCGCGGCGCGGACAGCGGCGAGCGATACATCCTGCTCGTTCCCGAGCAATACAGCCACGAGGCCGAGCGCGAGCTGTGCGCCGTGTGCGGCGACGGCCTGTCGCTGTACGCCGAGGTGCTGTCGTTCACGGGACTTGCGCGCGAGATAAGCTCCGAGTGCGGCGGCGCGGCAAACGAATACCTCGACAAGGGCGGCAGACTTTTGTGCATGGCGCTGGCTGCCGACGGGCTGTATTCGCGGCTGCGCGTTTACGGCGCGGCGCGGCGCAAGGCCGAGCTTCAAACGATGCTGCTCGGCGCCGTGGACGAGTTCAAAAGCGCCTGCGTGACGAGCGAGCGGCTGCTTGACGCCGCCGAGACCTGCGAGGGTGCGCTGGGCGATAAGCTGCACGACCTGGGGCTTATACTCGAGGCGTATGACGGCGTTGTCGCAAACGGAAGGGCAGACCCGTCCGACCGGCTGAGCGTGCTTGCGCAGCAGATCGGGCAGTGCTCGATGAGCGAGCGCACGCATGTGTTCGTTGACGGCTTTACAGACTTCACCGCGCAGGAGCGCAGAGTGCTTGAAGCGCTGCTTTTAAAGGGCGTGCGCCTTACCGTGTGCCTTGGCTGCGACGAGCTGCACGGCGGAAGCGAGGTCTTTGCGCTCAGCCGCATAACAGCCTCGGCACTTTTGAAATTTGCCGCCGATAACGGCGTCAAGGCGCAGACCGAGCGCCGCGAGGGCGAAAGCACCAAGGCAAAGCCGCTCGGCGAATTTTGCGAAAACATGTTCAGCTACCGCGCCGTCGAGGCCGGCGACGCGGAAGACCGCATTAAAATAATAAGTGCAGCCGACATGAATGCCGAGTGCGAGTTTGCTGCCGCCGAGGCAGTGTCGCTCGTGCGCGACACGGGCTGCCGCTGGCGCGATATCGCCGTGTGCGCCAAGGGCTTTGACGATTATCGCCTGCCGCTGGAGTCGGCATTTTCGCGCTTTGGTGCGCCGATATACACAGCGCGCAAGGCCGACATGCTCTCAAAACCGCTGCCGATGCTTATCGAGTCGGCGTATGAGATCATCCTCGGCGGCTGGGAGGCCGACGATGTGTTCGACTATCTGCGCACGGGCTTCGGCGGACTGGATACAGGCGAGTGCGACGAGCTTGAAAACTACGTTTTCATGTGGCAGCTGCACGGCTCGGCGTGGACAAGAGCCGAAAATTGGCGGCTGCACCCGGAGGGCTACGGCAAGCAGCCGGACGAGGCGTCCGAGCAGACGCTTGAGCACATAAATCTTCTGCGAGAAACGGCGCGCCGGCCGCTTATGCGCTTTGCCGAAAATGCCTCTGCCGCCTCGACGGCGACAGGACAGGCACAGGCGCTGGCGGCGCTGCTCGAGGATCTCGGGCTTGCCGATAAGCTCCAGGCGCGTGCCGAGGAGCTGGAAAAAGACGGCCGGGCCGCCGCGGCGCAGGAATACGCCCAGCTGTGGGATATAACGGTCGGCGCGCTCGAGCAGTGCGCGGCAGTGCTCGGCGACACTCCGGCGGATGCGGAATATTTCGGCCGCCTGTTTTCGCTTATGCTCTCGCGCTACGATATCGGAACGATCCCGGCCTCGCTCGACTGCGTGACGGCCGGCGAAATGGATCGCATGCGCCGCCGCAATATAAAGCATCTGATCGTCCTCGGCGCAACGGATGAGCGCATCCCCGGCACGGAAACGGACACCGGCGTTTTTTCGACCGACGAGCGGCGCAGATTGCTTGAGATGGACATTGACCTCGGCGGCGTCGGCGACAGCGAGCTGTGGCGCGCGTTTTCCGTTGTGTACAACTGCCTGACGCTGCCGTCGGACAGCCTGAGTTTTTGCTATGCGCTCACCGACGGCTCGGGCGCGCAGCAGCGCCCGGCGTTTGTAGTAAACCGCGCGAAGGCCATGTTCGGAATTGAAGCTTGCGAGTTTGACATTGATATGGCTCGCCTTAACGCCGCCGCCCCGGCGCTGGAGCTTGCAGCGCAGTCGCTGCACGGCGGCGGAGCGTGCGCGGCAAGCGCGGCCGAGTTTTTCGCCCGGCACGAGCCGGAGCGTCTGCGCTCGCTTGAAGCACAGGCAAACCGCAGCCGCGGCAGCCTTTCGCGCGCATCGGTCAGGGCGCTTTACGGCGATAAACTGCGCCTTTCGGCCTCGAGGATAGATAAATTTGCGTCCTGCCGCTTTGCTTACTTCATGCAGTACGCGCTCAAGGCAAAGCCGCATGAGCCGGCAGGCTTCACCGCGCCCGAGATGGGCACGTTTATGCACAAAATTCTGGAGCAGGTCTCGCGCGAAGTCGCCTCCATGGGCGGCTACAAGAGCGTCGATGACGAGACCGTTACACGGCTGTGCGATAAATACATCGACGAATACATCACGCGCGAGCTTAACGATTTTCACGATAAAAGCAAGCGCTTTGAATACCTTTTCCGCCGCCTGACCGGCAGCGTGCATCGGATAGTGCTTGACCTTGCCGACGAGCTGCGCCGCAGCGATTTTCAGCCGCTGTCGTTCGAGCTTGACTTTGCCGACACGCCGCAGCTTCCGCCGCTTGAGCTGGGCGAGGGCGAGGATAAGCTCGTGCTCACCGGCATTGCCGACAGGGTGGACGGCTGGCTGCACGAGGGCAAGCTGTATCTGCGCGTTGTCGATTACAAAACCGGGCGCAAGAAATTTGACCTGTCCGACGTGCTGTACGGCATGAATCTGCAAATGCTTCTGTACCTTTTCTCGCTGGGCGAGAACGGAAAGCTTCTGTACGGCGAGGAGATCGTCCCGGCCGGGGTTTTGTACGTTCCGGCGCGCGACGGAGTGATAAGCGTGGATGGGGATATAAGCGATGCCGAGCTTGAAAAAAAGCGCAACAAGGGTCTGCGCCGCAGCGGCCTTGTGCTCAGCGATCCGGAGGTCATCCGGGCGATGGAGCATGCCGACACGCCAAAGTATATACCCGTTGATTTCAAGAAAAACGGCCCTGCCGGCGATGCGCTCGTTTCGGCAGAGCGTCTGGGCACGCTTGCCCGGCATATCGACCAAACGCTGTGCGAAATGGCGTCGGAGCTTCGGCGCGGCAGCATCGCCGCCGACCCTTACTATGCCGGCCAGCAGGAGAATGCCTGCATAAACTGCGATTATTTCGACGCATGCCGCTTTGCCGACGGCGAAAACGGCGAGAGCATGCGATCTACTCCGCATCTGCCTGCAACGAAGGTGTGGAGCGTTCTGGAGGGAGGCGAGGAAGATGGCGAGGTTTGAGCCAACAGCGTCGCAGAAATGCGCGATCGAGGAAACCGGACGCGCCGTGCTTGTGTCGGCGGCGGCCGGAAGCGGAAAAACAAGGGTGCTCACCGAGCGCCTGCTTCGCAGAATAGAGCACGATGCCGATATCGACAGCTTCCTGGTCATAACCTTCACCAAGGCCGCGGCCGCGGAGCTTCGCAGCCGAATACTCGACGAGATATCCGAGCGCCTTGCCACAGATCCAGATAACCGCAGGCTCAAGCGGCAGAGCGCGCTGTGCGCCAAGGCACAGATCGGCACGATCGACTCGTTCTGCCAGAGCTTCCTGCGCGAAAACTGCCACGCGGCGCAGCTTTCACCGGAGTTCAAGGTCATAGAGGAGGACAGAGCGGAGGCGATAAAGCAGCGCGTTATCCAGCGCGTGCTCGATGAGTGCTACGAAGCGCCCGACGAGGGCTTTAAGCTCCTTGCCGACTCTGTCGGCGCCGGGCGCAGCGACGACAGACTTGCGGAAACCGTGCTTGCGCTGCACCGCAAAACGCAGAGCCACGCTCGCCCTGCAAAGTGGCTGGGCGCGCAGCTGGAGGCAATAGAAGCCGACGCCGATGACGCAGGAAAAACCGTCTGGGGCGCGGAGATCCTCGAGGAGGTCAGCGCCTCGGCGCAGTACTGGGCGCAGCGAATGGATAATATGTGCCAAAAAGCTGCCGAAAACGCCGTCATTGCCGAAAAATACGGCCCGAGCTGCGCCGACACAGCGCTTTCACTGCGCTCGCTTTCGCGCGCGTGCGCCCTCGGCTGGGACAGGGCGCGGCAGGAGCTGCCCGTAAGCTTTCCAACGCTTGGCAGGCTTTTAAATTCGCCCGACCCCGAGCTTTCCGAGTACATAAAGCAGGTGCGCGCTCTTTGCAAAAAGGACTGCGAAAAATTCACGAAAATGCTCTCGGACGACAGCGAAAAGCTCCTGAGCGACATGCGCGCCTCGGCGCCTGCCATGCGAGCGCTCGTTGAGCTGACCCTGCGCTTTGACAGGGCTTACAGCGCCGAAAAGCGCCGCAGGGCAGAGGTGGATTTTGCAGACCTTGAGCACCTTACCGCCCAGCTTCTGACGAACGAGGACGGAAGCCCGACAGCCCTTGCGCGCGAAACCGGTGCGCGCTTTTGCGAGATCATGGTCGATGAGTATCAGGACGTAAACTCCGTTCAGGACGAGATATTTCGCGCCCTGTCGAAGGACGGGAGCAACCTGTTTATGGTCGGCGACGTGAAGCAGTCGATCTACCGTTTCCGCCTTGCCGACCCTCTGATATTCACCGATAAATACGAAAAATACGCATTTTTGCCCGATGCGCGTGAGGGCGAGCCTGTGAAGATCATGCTCCAGGAAAACTTCCGCTCGCGCCGCGAGGTCATAGACGGTATAAACGGCGTTTTCGCGGCATGCATGTCCAAAAAGCTCGGCGAGGTCGATTACGACGAAAACGCGCAGCTTAAATGCGGCGGCGTTTACGACGATGAGGGCGTGGCTCCGGAGCTTATCCTCATCGACGTGTGCGCCGACGAGGACGACCTGCGCGGCAAGGCCGAAAAGGAGGCCGCCGCGGTTGCGGAAAAAATAATCGAGCTTATGCGCTCGGGAATGACGGTAAACGGCCGCGCGCTCGGCTACGGCGATATAGCGCTGCTCATGCGCTCGGCAAACTCGGTGGGCGAAACCTATCGCCGCGAGCTTATCCTGCGCGGCATACCCGTTGCGGCAGGGCAGGGAGGCAGCTTCTTCGGCTCGACGGAGATAGCCTCGCTCATGAGCCTGCTTGCGGTTATCGACAATCCGCATCAGGATGTTGCGCTCATCGCGGTGCTGCGCTCCGGCGCATTCGGCTTTTCCGCCGACGAGCTTACCGAAATCCGCCTTGCCGACCGAAAATCGGACTTCTTCACGGCGCTGAAAAAGGCCGCAGAGCACAGCGAAAAGTGCGCGCATTTTCTTGAGGTGCTCGATAAATTGCGCTCGCGTGCGCCCGAGATGCCGATCGACGAGCTTTTGATGTTTGTCTATGATGAGCTCGACCTCATGGCGCTTTGCGCCGCCATGCAGGATGCGCCGCAGAGGTGCGCTAACATGCGCATGATGCTCACGCTTGCAAAGCGCTTTTCCGCCGGCGGATTTCGCGGACTGCACCGCTTCTGCCGCTGGATCAGGCAGCTTGCCGAGCGCGGCGGAGACATGGGTGCGGCATCGTCCGGCGACGCCGTGAAGATAATGACCATCCACAAATCCAAGGGACTTGAATTTCCGGTCGTTTTTGTGTGCGATACCTCTCGCAGGTTCAACGATGCCGACCTCAAGCAGACAGTGCTCGTTCATCCCGAGCTTGGCCTTGGCGCCAAGATCTACGACACCGCGCGCAGACTTGAATATCCCGGCCTTGTGCGCAGCGCGATAAAGCAGCGGCTGCGGCGCGAGCAGCTTTCCGAGGAGATGCGCCTGCTGTATGTTGCGCTCACGCGCGCGCGCGAAAGGCTCATTGTTACGGCGGCGATAAAGCATCCAGAGGAAAAAATGCAGAAAATGATGCTGCAATGCACGCGCCCAATGTCACCGGAGATACTGCTTAATGCATCGAGCATGGCCGAATGGATGATCTATGCTCAGCTGTGCGCAGGGGAGGAGAAATTCCGCCTGAGCTTTTTGAGCACTGAGGCTCAGGAGGCCGGTCAGGATACCGCAGCCGTGGCGGACATTGCTTATGCAGACCCGGAGCTTGTTGCCAGGCTTGAGAAAAACGCCGCGTTTTCGTATCCGCATGCGTCCGCGTCCGCGCTGCCCTCGAAGGTCACGGCAACGGAGCTGAAGCGCCTTGAAGCGCCCGACGAGGAGGCGCAGATCATCGTGCCGATGCAGCATGCTCATTTTCGCGCGCCCCGGCTCGGCGGCGGGGATAAGCTCAGCCCGACCGCGCGCGGCACGGCGACGCATATGCTTCTGCAATACATCGACTATGAAAAAACAGGCACCGAGCAGGAGATACGCGAGGAGCTTGCGCGGCTGACCGCAGCGCGCTTTTTAAGCCCCCGGCAGGCCGAAGCCGTCGATACCGGCAGCATACTGCGCCTGTTTTCCTCGCCTCTCGGCAAGCGCATAATGTCGGCCGATGCGCGAAAGCGCGAGTTTAAGTTTTCGCTGCTTTGCCCGGCGGAAAAATTCTTCCCCGGCGGCGAGGGCGAGAGCGTGCTCATGCAGGGAGTTATCGACTGCATGATCGAGGAGGCCGGCGAGCTTACAATAATCGACTATAAGACCGACCGCGTCAGCAGCGATGCGGCCGTGGAGCGTGCGCAGACCTATTCAAAACAGCTTGAGGCTTATGCCTATGCCGCACAGCGGATGACAGGCAAGCCCGTGCGCGAGTGCGTTTTGTATTTTTTATATTCCGGCGAAACCGTAAAAAGTTCTTGCAAATAGCAAAGTGCTGTGCTACAATTACCTTTGCGTCTTGTAACCACGCTTTTGCGTGCTCAAGATAGCCTACGACGAGGAGATATGAACAATGAAGGCAGGAATCCATCCTAACTATCAGCCCACCGTTATAAAGTGCGCTTGCGGCGCAACCATCGAGACCGGCTCGACCCGCCCCGGCATCACCGTCGAGATCTGCTCGAAGTGCCACCCCTTCTACACCGGCAAGCAGAAGCTGGTCGATACCAGCGGCCGTGTTGATAAGTTCAACAAGAAGTACGGCATTAAGTAATTTAAGATTACAAAGTTTAAGACCGCGTCCAAACGGATGCGGTCTTTTTCTATTTCTCTGTTATAGATATGCTGATCTCGGTGACGAATTTTTCGGGGTCGCAGATTCTCTCGCGAGATACCGACGCCCACCTTGCCGAGAAACACGGCCGTTTCGTGCGCGCTGTCGAGCTTGCGTATGGGCATCTCCCTGTCAAACGGATCGCTGATGCTCAGCGGTTTTTCGACCCAGACAAGGCGGCAGGGCGGCAGCGTTTTCACCTCGATCACGTCAAGCGGAGTGCTGCGCGCGTCGCTTATCATGCGCAGACGGCTGTTTATCTTGCGCTCGATAACGGCAAGCTCGCGCTGCTTTTCTACGATCTCATCCTTTTGACGGCGGAGCTTCTGCTCAATGACGTCAACGTCGCGGTTTTGGAGGAAATCGCCGATCGAGCCGAGCGGCATATCCAGCATGCGCAGATAGCGCACGGTGTTAAGCGGCTCAAACTGCCGCACGCTGTAGTAGCGATAGCCCGTGTCGGGGTCCGTGTACTCGGGCTTTATAAGTCCCAGTGTTTCATAGTGGCGCAGTGTGCCGGTGCTGAGGTTAAAAAGCTTGGCGACGTCGCCGATAGAAAACAGATTGCTCTTATCCAAGGGCATGCACGTCCTTTCCGCGGCGGCATATTATCCTGTATGCGACGATGCAGATAAGAACCTGCAAAATCGAGCCTGCTGCCGTTGCAAGCCCCATCGGGAGCAGCGTCGCAGGGTACATTTTCGACATCAGGTATGCGCCCGGAACGCGCACAAGCGCAACGCCCGAAATGTTGTGGATAAACGAGATCATCGACTTGCCGCAGGCGCAGAAATATCCGCTGAAGCAGAAGTGGATGCCTGCAAACAGGCAGTCGAAGATGTAGCCGTGCATGTACTGCCCGCCGGCGGCGATAACGCCCTCATCCGGCGTAAACAGGCCGACCACCGGCTCGGCGATAAACTGGAACAGGGCGCTGACTATGACGCCGAAGCCGACGGCAATGCCGATTGCGTACCACATGGTCTGCTTTGCCCGGCCGTAATCCCCGGCGCCGATGTTCTGCGCGCCGATGGCGGATACCGCCGAGAGCATCGACGACGGAACAAGGAACAGAAAGCTTATGAGCTTTTCGACTATGCCGACCGCAGCCGAGTCCGTCAGCCCGCGGAGATTTGCGATAACGGTTATGAGGATGAACGCGATCTGGATAAGCCCGTCCTGAAGCGCAACGGGCACGCCGATGCCGAGGATCTGCCCCATAACGTCGCGCCGGGGGCGAAGATCGGCGCGCGAAACGGCAACGCTCCTGCGGCGGCGGATGGCGATAAATGCAACGAGCACGCTTATCGCCTGCGCAAGCGTTGTGCCCAGCGCAGCGCCGACGGGGCCGAGGAGCATAGCGCCCATGAACAGATAGTCGAGCGCAATGTTTGCCGCGCAGGCCACCGCAATGAAATACATGGGGCTTTTGCTGTCGCCCATGCCGCGGAAAATGCTGCTTATGATGTTGTACGCGGTTATAAACGGGATGCCGATAAAGCACACGGTGAGGTACCGCGCCGTGCCGTCCACGGCTTCGGCCGGAGTTGACATCACGGAAACGATGGGATCGACCAGCAGCACCAGCGCCGCCGTCAGCACGACGGAAACGAGCATGAACAGCGTAACGGTGTTTCCCACGCAGGCGGATATGCGCTTTTTGTCGCCTGCTCCGACCGCGCGGCCTATAGACACCGTCGTGCCCATAGCAAGGCCGACGATCATGACCGTCAGCATGTGCATGACCTGGCTGCCGACGGAAACCGCCGTTGTTGATGCAACGCCCTCATATTGGCCTATAATAAATAAATCCGCCAGTCCGTAAAGGGTCTGGAGGAAGTAAGACAGAAAATACGGCAGCGAGAAAATGACGATGTTTTTGAAAACGCTGCCCGTTGTAAGATTGCGCTCCACGGTATATCACCTCAAAAAAGTATGACGAGGGCCGTCCTTAACGAAACCGCAAAATACATTTTGTGCCCATAGACAATTAAAAACGGATTGGCCCTCGCCACGCTTATATTAAACTCTACAATTATTGTAGAGTCAAGATTTTTTTGCTATAAAAAGAGTGATATGACGAATATGCATTACAGCGCGCATTGTTTTTGCCGAGCCTATTGAAAACTGTCGGCGGCGGTGATATACTGCCTCAGTTCCGTTTGAAAAGGGTGAGGCACATATGGAAACAACAAAGCTTTTCGGAACCGAAAAAATCAGCAAAATTTTATTCAGGCTTGCGCCGCCTGTTATGCTCGCGCAGCTTATTCAGGCGCTGTACAACATTATTGACAGCTTGTTTGTCGGCCGGTATTCCGGATCGGGCCTGACCGCACTGTCGATCATCTATCCGATCCAGCTTCTGATGATCGCCCTTGCCGTGGGCACGGGCGTGGGCATAAACACCGTCATGGCCGCAAAGCTTGGCGTCGGTGAAAGTGAAAAGGCCGACGAATACGCCGGCGTGGGAACTCCGCTGGCCGTTTTTCTGTGGCTTTTGTTTGCCGCGATATCGTGGTGTGCCATGCCTGCGTTTGCAAAAATGTCCACCGATGACCCGGCGATAATCGCCGATGTTGTCGTTTACGGCAGGATAGTCTGCGTTTTCAGCTTCGGACTTTTCCTCGAGAGCATCTGGACAAAGGTGCTGCAGGCAGGCGGCGACATGAAAACGCCGATGATCGCACAGATAGCCGGCGCGGTCGCCAATATTATATTGGATCCGCTGCTTATTTTCGGCATGCTCGGTCTGCCGGAAATGGGCATTGCCGGCGCTGCCGCCGCAACGGTCGCCGGGCAGATAGTCGCGGCGCTGATCGTCATGAAAAAGGGTTTCCGCAGCTCTCCCGAAAGGGCGGTATATCCGCACCACATCGGCGAGATATTCCGCCTCGGTGCGCCGAATATTCTGATGCAGTCGGCGTATACGTTTTACATATTTGGACTTAATCTTATCCTGGCGGCGTTTTCCGATCAGGCGGTGACGGTTCTCGGCCTTTACTACAAGTGGCAGAGCTTTTTCTTCATCCCCTTGGGTGCCATGCAGACCTGCATCGTGCCGGTCATAAGCTTCAACTATGCCTCGCGCAACATTGATCGCTGCAAAAAGACGCTTTGGGCCTCCGTATGCTTCGGAATG
>UMCF01023172.1_pt1 | contig 15137 bp, 14 predicted proteins | sample 1964131 | NCBI WGS metagenome assembly UMCF01 (sample SAMEA4835958, study PRJEB28245) | human gut metagenome | biome: gut microbiome; material: fecal sample | place: Denmark | collected 2008
GGTATGTGCACATTTAGGGCTTACACCACAGTCAGTAAATGCATTTGGCGGCTTCAAGGTGCAGGGCAAGGGTGAAGAGGCAGCGCAGAAGCTTCTTGACGAGGCCCGTGCGGTCGAGGAGGCAGGAGCATTTGCAGTGGTGCTCGAGTGCGTGCCAAAGGCACTTGCAAAAAAAATTACAGAGAGCATAAGCATACCTACAATCGGTATCGGAGCGGGAGCAGACTGCGACGGCCAGGTGCTTGTATATCAGGATATGCTTGCCATGTATGCAAACATGAAGCCGAAATTTGTAAAGCAGTTTGCACAGGTCGGAAAAGAAATGAATGAGGCGTTCACAGCCTACAAAAAGGCTGTTGAGGAGGGAAGCTTCCCTGGTGAGGAGCATACCTTTAAGATGGATGAGACAATAATTGACAAGCTGTATTAGTATCGAAAATAGTATTGAAGAATATTTACAAAAAATAGCTACGAAAAATAAAAGAATAAGGAGACATAAAATGTTAATATACGGACAAATCGAACAGGTAAGAGAAGCAGTAAAGGCATGGAAAAAAGAGGGCAAAAGCGTTGGCTTTGTACCTACAATGGGATATCTCCACGAGGGACACAAGAGCTTAATCGATGCGGCAAGACGCGAGAATGACAAGGTTGTAGTGAGTATTTTTGTAAATCCAATGCAGTTTGGCCCTGCAGAGGATTTAGACAGCTATCCACGTGATTTAAACAGGGATGCAAAGCTTTGTGAGGATGCGGGCGTTGACATTATTTTCCATCCTGAGCCTGAGGAGATGTATGCAGACGGCTTCTGCTCATATGTGGATATGAATGGCCTCACAACTGAGCTTTGTGGAAAAACAAGACCTATCCATTTTAGAGGTGTGCAGACAGTTGTCCTGAAGCTGTTTCACATTGTGACACCTGACCGTGCATACTTTGGACAGAAGGATGCACAGCAGCTTGCGGTCATAAAGCGTATGGTAAAGGATTTAAATGTTGACACAGAAATCATCGGCTGCCCAATCATCCGTGAGGAGGATGGACTGGCAAAGAGCTCAAGAAACACATATTTAAGTGAGGATGAAAGACAGGCAGCGCTTGTACTGAGCAGAAGCTTAAAAATCGGAAAGCAGCTCGTAGAGGATGGCGAAAAGAGTGCAAAAGCGATAAAGGATGCAATCACAGCAGAGATAAACAAGGAGCCGCTTGCAAGAATTGATTATGTAGATGTGGTTGATTTTGAAACAATTACACCGGTTGATGAGATTAAGGGAACAACACTCGTGGCAATTGCTGTCTATATCGGAAAGACAAGGCTGATTGACAATTTTATTGCGTAGACGGACAAGAAACGATTATTGAAAAGAGGTACAAACAATGAATTATACAATGCTTAAGGGCAAAATACACAGAGCGGTGGTCAAGCAGGCTGACTTAAACTACGTGGGAAGCATCACTGTAGATACAAAGCTGCTTGAGGCAGCAGGCATCTTGGAGTATGAGATGGTACAGATTGTCGATGTGGAAAACGGAAACAGATTCGAGACCTACACCATCGCCGGAGAGCCGGGCTCAGGCATGATATGCTTAAACGGCGCAGCCGCCAGACAGGTTGCAGTCGGTGACCATGTGATACTCATGTGCTATGCGCAGATGACACCGGAGGAAGCAAAGGAGCATCATCCGAAGGTTGTGTTTGTGGATGATGAAAACAAGATAGCGCGTGTGACAAATTATGAGAAGCATGGAAAGCTGACGGAGGATTTTATTTAACAATAGAAAAATCAAGTCTGCTGTAGTATAATAATTTATCATAAATGAGGGGCAAAATATCATGTATTTATGCGGGAGGTAAATATGTACACAGCAGACGAAAAGAGATACGACACAATGAGATATAACAGATGCGGCAGGAGCGGACTTAAGCTTCCTGTTGTATCGCTTGGTCTATGGCACAATTTCGGTGATTTTTCATCGTATGACAACATGAAGCAGATGTGCTTCACAGCCTTTGACCATGGCATCACTCACTTTGACCTGGCAAACAACTATGGTCCTGAATACGGCAGCGCAGAGAAGCACTTCGGGCTTATCCTGAAGGAGCATCTGTCAGCATACCGCGATGAGCTCATCATCAGCTCAAAGGCAGGCTATGATATGTGGAAGGGACCATACGGCAACTGGGGCAGCCGCAAGTATCTGATTGCAAGCCTTGATCAGAGCCTTAAGAGAATGGGACTCGACTATGTGGATATTTTCTATCATCACAGAATGGACCCTGAGACACCGCTTGAGGAAACAATGGGAGCACTCGACCAGATAGTAAAAAGCGGAAAAGCACTCTATGTCGGACTGTCAAATTATGACGGCGAGACCATGAAGAGAGCCTGCGAGATTCTTACTGATTTGAAATGTCCGTTTATCATCAACCAGAATTCATACAATATCTTCAACCGTACAATAGAGCAAAACGGCTTGAAGCAGGCAGCAAGAGAGTGTCAAAAGGGCATCATCTCCTTCAGCCCGCTCGCACAGGGCATGCTCACAGACCGTTACATAAACGGTATTCCGGAGGATAGCCGTATAAAGACAGACGGCCGCTTTTTAAATCAGGAAAAGCTCACTCCACACATCGAGCAGATTAAGAAGCTAAACGATATAGCCGCAAAACGTGGTGAGACACTAGCACAGATGGCTCTTAAGTGGGTGGTAAAGGATGATGACGTGACAAGCGTGCTTGTCGGCGCCTCAAAGCCACAGCAGATTCTTGAAAACTTAAAGGTTATGGAGGGCACAGGCTTCTCTGAGGAAGAGCTTAGGATGATTGATGAGATTGTGGGAGTGTAAAGATGAATCTGGTGATATAAATGGAATATATTGCGCATATAGAAGAAGAAAGAAAGCAAAGGCTTATTGATCATTTGGATGGAACTGCCAAATTAGCCGGAAAATTTGCAGAATCATTTGGAAAATATGAGTGGGGATATTGCATAGGTATGTTACATGATCTAGGTAAGTATTCCAAAGAATTTCAACATAAAATACAGTTTAATACGAATGACAGAGTAGACCATTCTACTGCTGGAATGAGATTATGTAATGAAAAAGGTGGATATTATTCTATATTACAATATGCTATTGCAGGACATCATTCTGGACTAATGGATTACTATAAGCTTGAAGAACGATATAGAAAATCAATATGTGATTATCAGGCATATAGACAGGAGGTAGAAATTCCACAAATAAAAAGTGATCCTTTTGAGAGCTGTAAAACACAAAATCCTCATTTTTCAATGGGGATTTTTATGAGGATGTTATATTCATGTCTTGTTGATGCGGACTTTCTTGAAACAGAAAGTTTTATGAAGAATAACCATGTGGAACGAACATCGGGTGAAGAAATGGCATCTTTATTAGCAAGACTGGAAAGACATATTGGTTCATGGTTAGAAAATGATGATCTTAATTCGATAAACGGTAGAAGAACTGAGATATTAAAAGCCTGTCTGATAGCAGGTGAGAATGATAGGGGATTGTTTCACCTGACTGTTCCAACAGGTGGTGGAAAAACAATTGCCTCATTGGCATTTGCGTTAAAGCATGCAGTCAGGCATCAAATGGAGCATATTATATATGTTATTCCATATACTAGCATTATAGAACAGAATGCTCAGGTGTTTCGTGAAATACTTGGGCAGGATAATGTTCTTGAGAATCATTGTAATGTCGATTATGGGGATTCTGAAGAATTAAAACCGATGCAGCTTGCCAGCGAAAACTGGGATAAACCTGTAATTGTCACGACTAATGTTCAATTTTTTGAATCATTATTCGCAAGCAGGTCATCTAAGTGTAGGAAAATTCATAATATTGCGAATTCTGTGGTTATATTTGATGAGGCACAAATGTTGCCATTGGAATATTTGAAACCATGCATTGCCATGATGGAAAATTTAATGGATTTCTATAGGACAAGTATTGTTTTATGTACGGCAACACAACCGGCCTTAGACAGTATATTTGATCAACACAGACGGTATATTGAATTATGCCCGAATATAAATGAGCAGTTTAAATTTTTTAAAAGAGTTATATACGAAAATCTTGGGATAATCGAATTTGATACTTTAATTGAAAGATTGAAGACTGAAAAAAGAGCACTGTGTATTGTTAATACAAAAAAATGTGCACAGCAGCTTTACGAACAGTTAAGTGGTGATGGTGTGTATCATTTATCAACAAGTATGTATCCTAAGCATCGTAAAAAGATACTTGCACAGATTAAAGAAAGAATGAGTGATAAATCAAAATCATGTGTGCTTATTTCAACAAGTTTGGTAGAGGCGGGAGTAGATCTTGATTTTAATTCAGTATATCGTCAAGTAGCAGGAGTAGATTCGGTAATACAGGCAGCAGGTAGATGCAACCGAGAAGGAATTGAGAAAAAAGAAAACAGTAAAGTTTATATTTTTGATATAAATGGAATGAAAACAGTGCCGGGACAAAGTCTGCAAAGCTCAATCACTAAAGGGTTATTGCAAGATTATCATGATATTTCTAATCTTGAATGCATTACAGAATATTTCAAAAGGCTATATCATTTTAGAGAAAATGATTTGGATAAAAAGAATATTATAGGCGAATTCAAGGATTGGAAATATAATTTTGAGACGGTATCAGAAAAATTTCATTTGATTGAGGAAAATACAAGAATTGTATTTATTCCGATAGAGCAGGAAGCTAAGGATTTATTATTTGAAATAAAAAATCAGGGTTATGGAAAAGCCAGAATGAGAAAGGCATCCCAGTACTGTGTTCAGATATATAATCAGCTTTTTGATACTTTGTATGGTGCTGGTATAATTAAGGAAATAACATCGGATATAGAGAATTTTTATGAATTGGTAGATGAAGAAATGTATACAGATGACAAGGGATTAAATTTGTCTGTGGAATCTGGAATGGATTTATATCTGTAATTTAAATGGCTGTGTGAATTATAAACACAGCCATTTATTTGCATTATTAAAAATATTATTATTTCAATCCACAGGATTAGCCTGACAAATGTAATTGTACAATATGAATTGAATTATTTCAATAAAATTTTAAATAAAAATTGAAAAGTGTTGATTAGTAATGTTTGAAGTAGTATTATTTAAAACATAAGAAGATAATGTACGTGAAATAAATTAGATAAAGGAGTAGGGTGATGATTTTATATCATGGAAGTAAAGAAATAGTAGAATTTCCTGAAATTAGAACAGCTCGTTATAACAAGGATTTTTATTTTGGGTTTTATTGCACACAGATGCCAGAGCAGGCAGTGAGATGGGCAACGAGATATGGAACGCGAGGCTATTTGAATAAATATGAATATACTGAAAATTCAAAGCTTAAGTATCTTGTATTTGAAAAAATGACAGAAGAATGGCTTGATTTTATTGTTGATTGCAGAAGAGGAATAGCGCACTCGTATGATATTGTTGAAGGACCTATGGCTGATGATACAATATATAATTATATACAGAATTATATTGATGGAAAGATAAGCAGAGCAGCTTTTTGGGAACTGGCGAAGTTTAATCATCCGACTCATCAAATAAGTTTTCATACGGTAAGTGCGCTTAGTACTTTGAGATATGTTGTAAATGAGGTTGTTTATGGCGATTAAAAATAATAATAATCTATTCTATACATGCAGTCTGATTGAATATATTGGCAGGCAGATTAAAAGGAAACGTTATGAGGTGGTTGATTTACTGACAAAAGAACGGATTAAACGTATATATAAATATGCAGATATTCTCCATTGCGAACCAATTGAAAAAGTTGCAGATGAGTTTATTACGGAATGTAGTATGAATAATGGAAATTATGATAATATACATGATTGTAAATATAGGATTCCGGATTACTGGGATATTGGCGAAGTATATGAGAGATTGATAGAGGATTGTTTTAGTGATGATGAGATACTTCATGGTATATGGAAAGTGTATCATTCGTGGATAAGTGACAAGATATCAAATTATAATACCGATTTTTATTATCAGCCACGAGACTACATTGCAGCTTGTTATGAGGAAGGAGATGTCCTGTAAATGGGAGTAGGTGTAAGAGTTAAGGTATGGGGAGATTATGCATTATTCTCACGACCGGAAATGAAGGTTGAGAGATGCTCATATGATGTTATGACTCCATCGGCAGCAAGGGGAATACTTGAGGCGATATATTGGCATCCGGGATTGAGTTGGGTGATTGATAAAATCTATGTGAAAAATCCAATCAGATTTACCAGTGTCAGAAGAAATGAGATAAAAAGTAAAGCTTCCGCAAATAATATATTACAGGTATATAATGGTGCGGATAAGCCTTTGTACATAAGTACAAAGGATGATATTGTACAGAGGGCATCTCTTATTTTGAAGGATGTGTCTTATGTTATAGAGGCACATTTTGAGATGACGGAAAAAGCAAATAATACAGATAATCCCGGGAAATTTAAGGATATTATGATGAGAAGACTTAAGCGTGGGGAATGTCATCATATGCCATATTTTGGCTGTCGTGAGTTTCCGGCAAATTTTTGCCTTTGTGAAGAGAAAAATATACATACATTTTATGATAATATTCCGGAGAAAGATTTGGGATTTATGCTATATGATATGGATTATAGTGATTGTGAAAGAGGCAATATTAGTCCAATATTTTTTAGAGCAGTGATGAAGCGTGGAGTAATAGATTTAAGGGACTGTGAGGTGATAAGATGATCTTACAGGCATTAGTGAAAGAATATGAGAATCTTGCAGAGAATAATCTGGTGCCGAAGAGAGGCTGGTGTCAGGCCAAGGTTTCTTATGCAATAGATTTAAATCCTAATGGGAAAATCAAAGAAATTTATCCACTAAAAACAGAACAGACTAGTGGAAAAAAGAAGGTTTTTCTTCCAGTTGCGAAGAGTGTTCCTGAAATGGTTACACGTTCATCGGGCGTGGCAGCTAATTTTCTCTGTGATAATGTAAAATACATGCTAGGGATTGATCAAAGCGGAACTAATGCAAGGGTGCAGGAGTGCTTTCAGGCAGCGAAGGAAAAACATTTAGCGTTGTTAAAGAATGTTGATGAGCCTATGGCAAATGCAATTTGTAATTTTTTTAATTTATGGAATCCAGAGACGGCTTATGATAATGCATGTGTAAGAGAAAAATCAGATGAATTAAATGAGGGTGGTAATGTCATCTTCTGTATGGGAAATGATTTCGCACAGGATAATGATACAATTAAAAAAATTTGGGACAACTATGTTGTACATCAGACAGAAAATACCAATGATGGTATTTGTCTTGCAACTGGTGAAAAAACGGAGATAGCAAGAATTCATCGTGGAATAAAAGGTGTTCCAGGAGCACAGACAAGTGGAGCTGCTTTGGTTTCGTTTAATGCACCTGCATTTGAATCTTATGGCAAGGAACAGAGCTATAATGCACCTGTAGGAAAATATGCAGAGTTTGCATATACAACTGCATTGAATTATTTGTTGAGTAATAGGGATAAGACATTTCAATTAGGTGATTCCATGGTGGTTTATTGGGCTGAAAATGGCATGGAAGAATATCAGAAAACATTTAGTTTTGTTATGAATCCTCATATAGATAATGAGGAACAGCTTCAAAGAATATTTGACAGCTTGAAAAAATCAAGATATGTGGATGTAGATAATGTTCAGATGGACTTTGAGCAGTCATTTTATATTTTATGCCTTGCACCGAATGCTGCGAGGTTATCTGTTCGTTTCTTTTATCAAAACACATTTGGTGATATTTTAAAAAATATAAAAGAACATTATAAACGGTTGGATATTGTGAAACCGTTGTGGGTGGAAAAGAAATATCTGAGCGTATATGAATTGTTAAGAGAGACTGTCAATCCTAATTCAAAGGATAAGACTCCAATCCCTAATATGTCTGCAATGGTACTTCAAAGTATTTTATCGGGAAACAGATATCCTGCAAGTCTTTATACAGACACTGTTATCAGAATACGATCTGAGCAGGGAAATGTTACATGGGGAAGAGCTTCAATTATCAAGGCTTATTTAATAAAAAATTATTCATGGAAGGAAGGAGAAAACTACATGGGATTAGAAGAAACATGCAATGACACTGCATACATATTGGGAAGATTATTTTCAGTTTTGGAGTCAATCCAAAAGGAGGCGAATCAGGGAATAAATGCTACAATTAAAGACAGGTATTTTAATTCAGCATGCGCTACGCCTGCATCTGTTTTTCCAATTTTATTTAAATTAGAAAATAGTCATATAAAAAAACTTGAGCGTGAAAAAGGTAGCGGTTCTAAGATTTTTTATGAAAAAATAATAGGAAACCTTATGAAAAAATTAGTATTATTTCCACGGAGTTTGTCTTTAGAAGAACAAGGAAAATTCATGTTGGGATATTATCATCAGACACAAAAGAAGTATGAAAAAAAGGAGGACAAATAAATGGGAGAGGTTATTAAAAACAGATATGAGTTTGTTGTTTTATTTGATGTTGAAAATGGAAATCCTAACGGGGATCCTGACGCTGGCAATATGCCAAGAATTGATCCGGAAAGTGGCTTAGGAATTGTAACTGATGTATGCTTAAAACGTAAGATCCGAAATTACATAGAGACTGTGAAGGAGGACGAAGATGGATATAAAATTTATATCAAGGAGAATGTTCCTCTTAACAGAAGTGACAGGGAGGCATGCAAAAGTCTTGGTATAAATGATGATGAAGATAAAAAGGTTACAGAAGCATTAAAAAAACTAAAAAAGTCAGATAAGGATGCAGATATAAAATTAAGGGATTATATGTGCAGAAATTTTTATGATATTCGTGCATTTGGTGCTGTAATGACGACTTTTGTTAAAGCTTCATTGAATTGTGGGCAGGTAAGAGGTCCTGTACAGCTTGGATTTGCAAGAAGTATTGATCCTGTTATTAGTCAGGAGGTAACTATTACGAGAGTTGCCATTACAACAGAAAAAGATGCTGAGAATAAGAGTAACGAGATGGGAAGAAAGAGTATTGTTCCATATGGCTTGTATCGTGTAGAAGGTTATATTTCAGCAAATCTTGCAAGAAAAGTTACTGGATTTTCTGAGGAAGATCTAGAATTGTTATGGAATGCAATAATAAATATGTTTGAAAATGACCATTCTGCTGCAAGAGGAAAGATGGCAGTTCGTGAGCTTATTGTTTTTAAGCATAGTAAAGAGCTTGGTGACTGTCCTGCTTATAAATTATTTGATGCAGTTAAAGTGCAGAAAAATGATGATATACAATATCCAAGAAAATATCAGGATTATACAGTTACTATTAATGATGATGAGATACCGGATACGGTAGAAGTGAAAAGGATGATTTAATGGAATATTCTCAAGATGATTATCTGATGATTTCTGGAATACAGCATTTTAAATTTTGCAGAAGACAATGGGCGCTTATTCATGTTGAGCAGCAGTGGGCTGAAAATGAACATACTGTTATTGGCGAACTTATGCATAAAAAAGCGCATGATCCATATCTGACAGAAAAGAGAAAAGATATTCTGGTTGTCAGAGCTCTTCCTGTATCCTCAAGAAGCATGGGTGTGAGTGGGGAGTGTGATATTGTTGAATTTCACAAATGTGAAGATGGAGTGAAGCTCTATGGACATCGTGGAACCTATTCATTATATCCAATTGAGTACAAAAAGGGGAAACCCAAAGCGTCAAACGAAGATGAACTTCAGCTAATGGCGCAGGCTATGTGTCTGGAAGAAATGTTTTCAACAAAAATAACGGAGGGTGCTATATTTTATGGTGAGACAAGAAGACGCAAACCGATAGTGTTTACAGATGAACTTCGGGATGAAGTGAAAAAAATATTTGGAGAAATGCATGATTATTATGATCGAAATTATACACCTAAGGTCAAAACGTCGAAAAGGTGTGTATCTTGCTCTTTAAAAGATATTTGTATGCCAAAGATTGATAAAAGTGGTTCGGTGAAATCGTATATCAATAAGATGCTGGGGGAAACGTTATGAAGAAATTATTGAATACATTGTATGTTACATCGGAAAATAGTTATCTGGGGTTGGATGGAGAAAATGTTGTTGTATATGATGATAAAAATGAAATAGGCAGATTACCTTTACACAATCTCGAAGCAATAATTTCATTTGGATATAGAGGAACAAGTCCGGCATTAATGGGAGCTTGTGCGGATAGAAATATTTCTCTTTGTTATCTGACACCACAGGGAAAATTTCTTGCAAGAGTTTCAGGCAAAGTTAAGGGGAATGTCGTGCTAAGGAAACAACAATTCCAAAGCAGTAGTGAAGATATAAAGTGCCTGGAAATCGCAAAAAACTGTATTCTTGGAAAAGTGTATAATTCAAGATGGGTTCTAGAAAGAGCAATTAGAGATCATTCAATGCAGATAGATGTGGATAAGGTAAAAAAAGCATCTATAAAACTGAAAGAATTTCTTGATTATATCCAAAATTCACAGTCTATGAATCAGTTAAGAGGATATGAAGGTGAAGCAGCAAGTATATATTTTGGCGTATTTGATGAGTTGATTTTACAACAAAAGAAAGATTTTTTCTTTCAAGGGAGAAATCGGCGTCCGCCTCTTGATAATGTAAATGCAATGTTGTCGTTTACGTATACATTGCTTACAACTCAAATTACATCAGCGCTAGAGGTTGTAGGGTTAGATCCCTATGTTGGTTACATGCACACGGAACGTCCCGGTAGAGTATCACTTTCATTAGATCTTATAGAAGAATTGCGAGCAGTCATGGCTGATAGATTTGTTTTATCATTGATTAATAAAAAGATTGTAAATGGCAAGAGTTTTACAAAAAAAGAAAACGGTGCTGTATTGATGGATACAGATATTCGTAAAAAATTACTATCAGAATGGCAAAACAAGAAAAAGGAGATTATTACACACCCATATCTTAATGAAAAGGTGGAATGGGGAATGGTTCCATTTGTACAGGCAATGCTGTTGGCAAGATATTTAAGGGGAGATTTGGATGAGTACCCTGTATTTTTATGGAAATGAGGTGATGGCGTGCTTGTATTGATTACATATGATGTGAATACTGAAACTGCTGAAGGAAAAACCAGGTTGAGAAAAGTAGCTAAACAATGTGTAAATTATGGGCGAAGAGTTCAGAATTCTGTGTTTGAATGTATACTAGATAATGCTCAATGTGTGATGCTAAAGGCCATATTAACGGATCTTATTGATAAAGATGTGGATAGTCTCAGATTCTATTATTTAGGAAATCGTTATCAGACGAAGATAGAACATGTTGGTGTTGACCGTGGGATTCCTGCTGATCAGACATTGATATTATAAAATGTGGTGCGAAAGATAAGTAAACATGAATGTACCGGTTGTCTCGCACCTGAAATTACTTGTAAATTTGTACAATAAAATGAATAATAGGTTTTTGGTTTTACTTGTTATTTATCTTATTATATATTTATTGTCGGTATTGTATAAAAATAAACAAATTTTTTGTGCAATATTGCTGTCGCTCCTCTCGTGGGAGCGTGGATTGAAATATGCATCAAGGATAGTATGGGATAAAGTGCAATCAGTCGCTCCTCTCGTGGGAGCGTGGATTGAAATATCAAATGATATTCCAGAGATTTTATTCGACAGAGTCGCTCCTCTCGTGGGAGCGTGGATTGAAATAATCTCAGACATGGGGCAGTGGTATAGTATACTTGTCGCTCCTCTCGTGGGAGCGTGGATTGAAATATCAAATGCCATACCTATTAGGTTTATGGATAGGTCGCTCCTCTCGTGGGAGCGTGGATTGAAATAGAAAGTGGCAATTATTACCCATATGGTCAACCAGTCGCTCCTCTCGTGGGAGCGTGGATTGAAATTGTAGACTTGTATCGGTCAAGTCTTAGCACTTCTGTCGCTCCTCTCGTGGGAGCGTGGATTGAAATTAATTGTTCCATGGTTTATTCTCCTTTCGCTCTTGTCGCTCCTCTCGTGGGAGCGTGGATTGAAATTTGATATCAACATCCTCTTCTTCATCCAGTTCCGTCGCTCCTCTCGTGGGAGCGTGGATTGAAATCTTTATATTATCCATTTAGTGCACCTCTTCTCTGTCGCTCCTCTCGTGGGAGCGTGGATTGAAATTCAAAATAAGGGCAAACATTATAGTCTGCCCTTTATCGTCGCTCCTCTCGTGGGAGCGTGGATTGAAATTTCCTCGCAATATCCCTCAATACTCACACATTCATGTCGCTCCTCTCGTGGGAGCGTGGATTGAAATTCCGGAGGATATAGCAAAACGCATAAAGCAGAAGTCGCTCCTCTCGTGGGAGCGTGGATTGAAATAAGGTATCTTTGTCCCTCAACATACCCACTGCCTGTCGCTCCTCTCGTGGGAGCGTGGATTGAAATACCTATCCATGAATGCTGACGATGATGGATTTGGTCGCTCCTCTCGTGGGAGCGTGGATTGAAATATACAACATATGTCTGTCTGATCATGACGGTCTGTGTCGCTCCTCTCGTGGGAGCGTGGATTGAAATTGTACGCCCGTCATAGTTGCGGCTGCCGCACCCGTCGCTCCTCTCGTGGGAGCGTGGATTGAAATATAGCCACCATGCCGGTCTCGTCTGATGTCATAGTCGCTCCTCTCGTGGGAGCGTGGATTGAAATAATGTACGACTTAAACTCATCTGGAATATAATTGTCGCTCCTCTCGTGGGAGCGTGGATTGAAATCAATGCTTAACTTATATTCCGTGGCTTTTAACGACGTCGCGCCTCTCGTGGGAGCGTGGATTGAAATTACTTCCTGCACCTCTTGATAGCCATCACCCATTGTCGCTCCTCTCGTGGGAGCGTGTATTGAAATTCTTTAGCTGTTCCCACTGTTCCGGCGTTATGTGTCGCTCCTCTCGTGGGAGCGTGTATTGAAATCAGTGTCACCTCAAAGGTGTAGTCCCCGGTGAAGTCGCTCCTCTCGTGGGAGCGTGGATTGAAATATGGCATAAAAGCCGTCACAAAGTCCGTTGGAAATGGTCGCTCCTCTCGTGGGAGCGTGGATTGAAATTGAAGAACCTGAATACGAACGATTGTGTAATATGGTCGCTCCTCTCGTGGGAACGTGGATTGAAATTCTGCAAGGTTAGTGGCTGTGCCTGTACCTGCCGTCGTTCCTCTCGTGGGAGTGTGAATTGAAATATCAGCATATGAATCTATACACAATCATAATATGCTGCGTTATTGTAGAATTAGTAGTTAAGTCTATTTTTATAGCAATAACGTTGCTTATCAATAATACAATAGATAAATATTGTTGCAAACCAGTAAATAGCAGGTATAATATAGAGTAACATATTAACAGGGAGGCATATTCATTGGGCATTTACGTTAATCCGACAGGAAGATCGTTTGAGCTTGCGATAAATTCAGAGATTTTTGTTGACAAAAGCGGTCTGATTAAAGAAACGAATAAGTGTATAAATACATTACAAAGGTATATGTGTGTAAGCCGTCCAAGGCGATTCGGAAAGTCAATGGCCATGGATATGCTTTCAGCATATTATGGTCGAAAGACTGATGCAGAAAATTTATTTAAAGGCCTTAAAATAAGTCATGATGAGTCGTATGACAGACATATTAACAAGTATGATGTACTCAAAATTAATATGCAGGACTTTTTGAGTGTTACACACAGTGTTGATGATATGCTTAAAATGTTGTGCGAATACATTACGGATGATTTTTCAATAGAGTGTAAGGATATTATTTTTCGGGACAAGTCAAATATTGTGAGAGTAATGCAGGATGTTTTTATGTCTACAGGCAGGCCGTTTGTGATTCTTATTGATGAATGGGATTGTCTGTTTAGAGAATTTACGCAGGATAAAGAAGCGCAGAAGAAATACCTTGATTTTTTGAGAGGCTGGCTTAAGGATAAAGACTATATAGCGCTTGCATACATTACAGGTATACTGCCGATTAAAAAATATGGTTCACATTCTGCTCTTAATATGTTCACGGAATATTCCATGACAGATATGGGAGCTTTGGCAGAGTACTTTGGCTTTACAGATGATGAGGTCAGAGAATTGTGTGACAGATATGATATGGACTTTGAAGAGGCAAGGGCATGGTACAATGGATATAAGCTCGTGTCCCATAGCAAATATGGAGTAAAGAAATATGCGATGTACAGTCCGAAGTCTGTAGTAGAAGCCATGCTAAAGCATAAATTTGGTACTTATTGGAATCAGACTGAAACTTACGAGGCTCTCAAGGTTTATATTCAAATGAATATGGATGGTCTAAAAGATGCCGTGATTAAAATGCTTGCCGGTGAAAGTGAGAAAATAAATACAGGCACATTTGAAAATGACATGACATCATTTGCCACAAAGGATGATGTGCTTACACTTTTAGTACATCTTGGCTACCTGACATATGATAGTGAGACGGAAGAGGTTTCAATTCCAAATCGAGAGGTGTCAAAGGAATATCTTAATGCAATTAGTACAATGGATTGGGATGAAGTATCAAAATCAATAAAAGCATCACAAAAATTGCTTGAGAGTTTGTGGAATATGAATGGTGCTGCGGTTGCTGACGGAATTGATAAGGCACATAATGAGATATCTATTTTACGGTATAATGATGAGAATTCTTTAAGCTGTACAATTAATTTGGCATTTTATTCGGCCAGGGAGTATTACTCAATAGTTCGTGAATTACCAACAGGAAAAGGCTTTGCTGATGTATGCTTTATTCCAAGAGTGAGTCATTTGGATAAGCCGGCAGTTGTTATTGAATTGAAATATGATAAGAATGTTGATGGCGCCATTTCACAGATAAAGTCGAGACAGTATGTGGAAGCCTTGAAGGATTATAAGGGTAATTTGCTTCTTGTTGGAATAAATTACGATAAAAAGACAAAAGAACATCAATGTGTGATTGAAAAATGGAAGCTGTAAAGGTGAAATTAGCAGGGAGTATAGCAACAATTAATGCTATACTCCCTGCTATTATATTTTGGGTTGCAAGAATTTAGTTTATGCTATAAAATATTTATAA
>UMCF01095307.1_pt1 | contig 15086 bp, 10 predicted proteins | sample 1964131 | NCBI WGS metagenome assembly UMCF01 (sample SAMEA4835958, study PRJEB28245) | human gut metagenome | biome: gut microbiome; material: fecal sample | place: Denmark | collected 2008
GTTCGACCCGTACAAGGAAATACCTGAGGATTCGCACCGTTCCGCTTTGAACGCCGCTTTTGAGGACGGAAACATCAGCGGCTATAACGGCTACCTTGAAAGGCTGAAAGAAAGCTACGGACGGCTGGGGATAAAACTGGGGTACAACAAGACGGTGGAATTGGCAAAGTTCCTATGCAACAAGCGGATGGTCGTAAAAGAAGGGAAAGAATACAAATACAACCGAGATTTTCATTATTGAGCCCCTATACCATCAAATCCTGGTGTGACATTTTTCTGTGACATTTCCCGGCTTTACTTTAATGCCGGGGTGTAGATATGGGAATAAAGCAAAGCTATGGCAGGTTTCATCATATAGGTGCAATCTGCCATACTTCCTTTTGTATGTACACTGGAAACCGGACAGCATCTGCACTATTTGAAGTGAAGCTATACTCCATGCCGGGCTTGCCCGTCTGCCAGTAGTAAACCCTATGGGGGAGCCTAATACCCCACTCGCCTTTCGGCGGCGGGATGAGTGCCACTTAAAACAGCAAGCTGGACACGGGAAAATCACTGTAGGGATTGGACAGTGGACGAAAGATTCTATCTCTCTTGTAGCCAACTATAATATCTGCTTGATGCATATAGTTCCCGCAGAAGAATCGGATAGGACTTTAACCAAGTTATGATTTGAGGCGATAGTTATGGCTGGCGCAAAAACACATCATGTGAAACTAGGATAAACCAACAATGCCTTAGTGCGAAGTCTCCATCAAAAACTTTTGAATCCATTCGGCAGAATATCGGACAGTCCTATGCTTTGGCTATTGGACATGTCGTTGATATTGTATCCCCTACTTTCGAGCTTGGTTTGCCATGTTTGCAGTCAAACTCGTTATCAGCATCAAGTTACGAATGTCCAACGAGCATACCACATACTCACTTACAAAAAATGATGCATGTTGTGGCAAACTTCTATCATATACTCTGGTAAACATGATTTCCTTGACTAGATAATATCTGCGACAATCCATCTTGAAAATCTGGCAAACGCAGGCTAAACCCATTGGCAACATCAATGATTGTATATCGTTTAATATGTCCAATCCAACAATGCCGCCGACCGGTTTAAGCAATCTATGCTTGGGTTTTGGCGCACTGAGGACAGATGAAAAGTCAGATTAAATCTGGAAAATCTATCAATCTATTGTAGGAACATTACTGCTAGAAACAACAAACCAGCTGTAAATAATGCAATCTTAAACCAGGACAGACCTTTATTGTAATTGTTGTATTTTTCAGTCGCTATCTTAGAATTGACATATATTTGAGATTTCAAATCTTCCTCTTGCTTAATTGTTACTTTCTTAAACTCTTCATAAGATATTTTACTGATTGCACCAAAGAAAATACGTGATGTTTTCCCCAAACCTGGATTCTCATCAACCAACTTTTTATAATCAATATTTGCCTTAATAGCTCTAAAGAGATAGCAGCATGTCATTACGAGGGTACTTGCCGCTATCAGCAAAAGGAAGAATACTGTAAATCTACCCCATGAGAATTGAAATTCACTTTTGGCACTTATATGTAGAATAAAAGGTTTAAAAATATAATATCTTAAGAATTTTATAAAATCGCTCGTCAATAAGAGCGTGATAGCAACACCCATCACAGAAAGCAGAATGCTAGCCTTCTGGTCACAGTTATTGATCCAAGAATTAACTTCCTCTAAAGTAAATTTCAAATCCTCTTTACCTATATTATTATCGTCTGATACATGATTACTGTCATCTGCTGAGTCTTTTTCGATTACATTACATTTATGTTTCCAGATGCACTTATAATACATAAACAAGATTGCCGCAATACTTACAGAGAAGTATATCATCCAAATTATTTTCATACGTATCACTTTACAAATAAATTACAACCCAACACTTTAAAATCAATATCATTAAATAATCTTTTATTCACGTCCTTAAACCCATGTTTAAGTGATTTATCAGTCAATCCTTCATAAACTTCCTTCGAGATGATAACAAAGGGGACATTATTTTTCCCTGCTTTATCTGTTAAGCGGGATGCTAAATTTGCAGGTTCTCCAATCCATATCAGATTCTTGTAGTCTGAATTTTCTTTCCCCGGAACTTGAAGTCCCACCTCAATAACACTCATTTTACCATAATGTATCCCTATTCCACATCTAAAAGAGTCATTAGGAAGAATGCTAGACATTTTATTTTTACAGAAATAATGAATCGCTCCTGCACAACTAACTGCATTGTCACAACAATTAACCTCGTCAAAGACCACCATTATCCGATCGCCAATTATATTTCTTACGTGTCCATTGTACGTTCTTGCAATTTTGAGAACACCGTATACAAACGAAGAATACATATTTACGAGTGTCTTAGTCCTATGTTTATCGTTCTTCTGTACAGAGCTTCTTATATCAACAAAAAGTACACATGTATTCAGTTCTTTACCTTTCCTATCGTCATGCCGGCTAAAAGTAATGTCGGGATCCTCCACGGATGGCACCATTGCTGTCTTAGTAAATGTCGTTTCATGGCAGCAAATGCAATCAACCTCTTCTGAAATTTCTCTTTGCATATTTAAATGATTACCATTCTCCTCCACTTCAGGATAATAGTGAAAAATATCATTATCGGTAACAACAGAGAATTTAGCCGACTCCTTTATAAAGTTTGGTAAATTTTTCATTGGATTATCATATAAATAAAGGCATCGAAGATATTTCGCTTTTAGAATACCAGTATGCAGCTGTGAGATTCTATTGTTGTTTAGATACAAGTATTTCAATTCTTTAAGTTCCCCAATATTCACTGGTATCTCTTCTATTTTGTTATTTGAAAGGTCAAGAAATCTAATTTTCTTGTCCAAAGTAGTAATTGAAGGAAATTTAGCTAAATTCCTACTCGACAAATCCAGTTTTCGAGATTTTTTTCTCCGTATCTTCATAATTGTCTATATCTTTATACCGCTGATTGGGACAGTTAAGCATGACAGATGTGGAAGGTGAAAAACTCAAATTCCAAGCTATACGTTAAGAGTGAACCGATAGCAGAGACACTGCGACTAACGGAAACGAAAAACTCGGTTACGTTTCGGGGCAATCTTTTCAATCATCTGTAATCCCAATATGAAAACCATCCTCCGAGGATGGTTTTTTATTATTCTAATCTAACTTCCACGTTAATTCTGCACCCCATACATCAAAATCAATATCTCGAATTTTCCTTGTCTGTTTTTTCCACCAACTATTCTTTATGTCTTTTGCTTCAGGGACAGATTTCGCATATTCTTGATAAACTTTGTCTGATATGAGAATGCTTTGATATAAATATGTCCTTTCTTCTTTCTTAATTGAATAAACTTGCTTACATAATGACAAAGATAGATTATGATTATAGTCGGAAAGCCATACTTTGGCAGCAAATTCTTCTGGTGAAAACTCTAAAGTTTTCCTGTAGTATCCACTAACTCTTCCTAAAAACGGACTCTCGAAAAAGTAGTGTTCATAAAATTCCCCATCAACTTTATAAATAGTATCGATATATTCTTTATTGGCACAGTCCGTTAATCTTGAAGCGAAATTAGCAGGGTATCCGACCCATACAAGTCCCTTATTGTCATCATTTTCTGCTCCTTTCTTTTTAATGCCCACCTTCATGACATTCAGTTTCCCATAATCAATACCGATACCGCACTTAAACTCAAAATTATCAAATTTTTTATTAATCAATTTGGCAATGTGATTTATTGTAATGGCACAAAAGACCGCTCTCGTAAAACATTGATCCGGTGGAAAAATGACCATCACCCTGTCTCCGATAATATTACGAACATAACCGCCTTCTTCCTCAGCTGCAAGTAAAACACAATGGGTAAATACAGAATATATTTTCCCCATTGTTCTTACCTGTTTGTCCTTTGTTAGTTGAACCGAGTTCCTTATATCCACAAACAAGACACAAGTATTTATTTCTATTCCTTTCTTTTCTTCACCATTTCCATAGGTTAAACTTGTATCATCAAGACCCGGAACATCGTTTTTTGAAATAAAAGTAAACGAAGTATTCTTCCAATCATCAATGACAGTCTCTATGTCTTTAAAGAAATCCTTTCTACTCATTTTCTCTATTATTAATTTCAACTCAATCACTTCATCCCATCTACATCAAGTTTTATATAAGAACAACAAATACCATAAGGAGCAGGAGATTTGGCCTTAACTGGCACACCCATTTGGACTGAAAAATTAATATATTTAATAATCGTTATATTATTTACGCACCTCAATATTAGGCATTCTTGTGTTAAACTCCTCGTCGATATTATGGCACTGTGTTTTGATAATACCTCGACGCATAATTGCAGGTTGCAGGCAATACTGATCAAAATCATCAAAGTCTACATCAGCAACACTTTGCCAATGAGGAAAGAGTAGCTTCATGTATGCTGTTGCGATACGTTTTACAGCAGTAAAATCACGCATATCTGCATTAGGTTCAAAAGAGACTAATGCGTCGAAAAGTAAGCCATATGTATTTTGTGTGCGCAAAGAATGCATCAACTCTGAGAAATATTCCACGTTAATGGTCCACCCCTTAAATATCATACTTTTATTTATTCTGGGTAGATACCAGCCCTCGATAAAACAATGGAAACGATCCAATAGCGCTGACTCTCTAAAATTCTGAGGCAATGAATCAAAATAGCGATAAGACAAGGGCCGACGTTGCTCATTCAACGGAATATTACCCATTAGCATTAAACCGCACTCTGATGAAAATTCAGTATTATCAATCGTTGTTTTACCGCTTTCAAGATATGATTTTAAGGCTGCTTGAATCTCTGACGGTTCCTGAAAGACAATAGTTTGTATCTCATCGAATGCGGTATAATCGTGATTTTTGATAATACCATTCTGTTGTTTCTGTTTATCATAGAACAATTTGGCTCGTGTAACCTTTCCTCCACTGACAAGCCATCCGTACTTAGACAGATTACCAAAAACATACGATTTACCAGTTCCTTTAGGTGCAAGCTCAATAACATTTAATCGAGGCTCAACAAAAATGAGTAGTCGGGTCAAAAACTCTAATTTTTGACTAATACTATCAAAGCCATCTGGGTCATACTCCATGGCAGACAGCAGCACATCCAACCATTCGGAAGTTGTAAAGCCTTTCCTCGCTTCACGTAAATAGGCCATATCAACAGATCGATAAGGTTTGAATGGTTTGTATTCGACCATCTCTACATGATTCTTTTTACCATTCTCATCAGGGAGAACGCATAATTTTATGACGCCCCATTTCTCTCCATCGACAAGATCACCCGAATGTTGTTGATATACATATTCAGGTATTTGACCCTCATTTAGTTTTATACCAAGGTCCGGAATGGAAAAACGACGAATACCCTTTACAAGATCAATATAAATAATGAAACGGGTCAACAACGTTAATTCCTGGCCATTTCCCAGTCGGTCCTTAACCGATGATGCATCTTGCGGGATTACATTGTCAAGGAACGCAGTCAAAGCCCCTCTATCAACCTGACCATCTGCATTGATATACTTCTTCAAAATAAAGTCTTTCACAAATGATGGCAGATTACGACCTGCAAAAAGGCTATTGGTGGATGCAGGGTCCTTATAAATTGCCATTGAGGCAAAATACTTCTTTATTTTATTGCTAATCTCTGTTTTCATATTTCATCTCTCATTATTAATTCTTATATCAAGTCATCTTCGACCACGCCGAAATTAACTTTGAGTTGATACTTTTGCTTCGAAGTCCCTACGCACAAAGTAATATCTGATGTATCAGTTGTCAGATTAATATGACTACTATGGTATTCGGAACCATTGTCTGAGCTTAACTTATATTGCTTGTCATTGTAAATGACATATGGAACTTCGCCATTTAATCCTTTTATAACAAATCTTACAATAGGATCTGCTGCAGACAATTCTGTGGTCACTAACTTTGCCGTCCATGTCTTAGCAAGCTCCTGATTGGAGATAATAAATATCGGTACGAGAACCTCTTCAGGTGTTGCTCCTCCATGTGCTCCATGTCCGATAGGTACTTTTCCACATAATGATGCATGTCTCAATGAACAGGCAATATTATTCTCCACTACGATATATTTATCATCGGGAGGTATGTTCCCGCCCTTCTTTTTAGCTAAACGCCCATGATGATCTGAATCAAATCCGACCAGATTAAACCCAGGACAATGTTGGGATAAATAGGTCATACCATGATCAGATATTATAGCAATCTTTTTCCCTGCATATGAATCTATAATGGTGTGAATAGCTTTTTTTACGACATCAAATTCTTCTATGATATATGCAGGATATTTATTATTTGTTTTATGAGCCAAATTATCCAGGTCACCTATTTTAGTCAGACTATCAGGAACAAGTTTCTCTAAATCTGCTTTATTTTTGAGAGTCGTTGTAGGCAATAGCGCTTTCCCAACAATTAACTCATTCAGATATATGCCATTAGTCTTTTCACATTCAATGATACTACAAATTACCGGAATCCAATCTATACCCAGGCCATCAATCCAATAAAAGACATCTATATCAGAGCGGTCTGACAGAATAGTCCGTACTGTTTTGAAATCTTGATACCATTTATTAAAATCAAGCTCATTGGCACTATGGACATGTATTATGTCTTCAAGACTTTGGTCGTATTTATTGGCAAATTTTGCCTTTTTATATTTTTCAATATAACCCTCTATCCATGATTGAGAATCAATAGGCAATCCGCTATTTTGTAAATAGCAATAGAAGTCCGGGAACGCTTCGCGAATATCACATATCGAAATATAGCCTTCACCCAACCACTGAATAGCAATCTCTTTCTCGATATCAGTATATGATGTAAGTACGCTCGCAGCAGTTTTATATCCTACATCTGCAGCAAGTTTGTGTAATCGAGCTTCTAATCGCTCTTGTACATCCATGGACGGTACGCCATTATACTTGAGCAATCTAAAAAGTTCGACCCTATCTGGGATATGTACTGTGAAATTTTCAAAATCGAAGATAGACATCAATATTTGCTCAAAAAGCTCCCGATCATGATACGCTTGACAATTTTTTAATACTGCAGACAAATAATCATCTTCAAATTCGCTTAAGTAGTATGTTACCAATAACCATTTATCAAAGTTATCTTCCGTATTATGCCAAGCCTTAATAAAGTCTTTGTAGTCTTTTAGCTCAAACAGTTGAAAATATTCATTGATAAATTGGTCAAAGGAAAATCGTATAACATCTATCTTCGCTGCCAATTTGCACCAAAAAGCCTCATCACTCGCTTTGTATTGTATATTGCCAAAAGACAAGCCCAATCCAAGTGTTAAGAACTTATATACATTCTCACATTTGTCAAAGTTGAAAGCATTATCCGGCAGTGCGTTTTGCTCATAAGCGTATATCGCAGGTGATGTTGAGATAATGGTGTTTGTAACATTTGTTCCATTTCGCCATAAATCCAGCCACTCTTTGATACTATGAACAACTGTGTATTTCTCGCAAAGATTCTCTACTCCATAATCCGTCCCGTTAGACAAAACCAATCGATAATTAAGTTGTCGATCATCCGACTTCAAATACCAGGCAAACATTTGAGCGTCATTCTCAAAGTTAGACACCTTACCATATTGACCAACAACCACAATATACACACGCTGATGCATGGTATATGCTTTATTCGAACTTTGAATCGCTTTTAATGTAGTAACAAGCGCATCAAACTCTTTGAATTCAATGTTATCATAGAAACGAGCCAACTCTGAAAATGGAGCAATAACACAATCGCGTCCATCAAGTTCCTCGATGTAGTTAGCGATGCGATTAGCCAACTCAATGCGCGATATGAACATATCATCGTATTGAGAGTTCATCCATTGATCCACGCTTTGTATTTGAATATCCATATCAGACATCCTCGAAATAAAGTCATAGGAATCTCTGAAATTATCAAACAAAACAAAGCGCACAGGAAATCTGTTAGCCGTGCTGGAATTGACACCGTCATCTGTCTTATCGGTGTCAATTCCAGCAAATAACTCTTCTATGTTAACAAATGACTTAAGCATCGAATTCGTTAATGATATTAATTATTGAACTATTGTTTGCTTTATCAATAATCATTTCCAGAATAGCTCTTGCTGTATGAAGATCCTGGATTTGTCGTACCTTATTACGTGCTGTGGACTTTTTCTGCAGAAGTTCTTCTGGATTATCTGCTAAGTATTCTCTCTGTTTGTCGTGAGCCTCCAACTTCTGCCCTTCCTCTTGTCGACGGCGTTCTTCTTCCTTTCTTTGACGCTCTCGCTCCTCGAGCACCTTATTTCTCCACTTCACAAAAGCTATACGCACCTCGTCTTCGCTCCATAAACCAATATCACCTTGGATATGCTGACGAAGGCCATCGATGGCGACAGCAGTCTCTGTATCATTTAATTGGGCTCCATTAGCATCTGCGACACTACGCACAAATGTCTCAAACCCAATTTTAAACGCCTCATCGTGTTTAAGCAGCTCTTTCAATTCAAACTTACGTTGTTTCATTTCTGAAAGGGTCTGCGTTAACAGATAAGGTTGGTTGCGGAAATCCTTCTCAACACAAATCTTTACAATATTATCAATTAATTTGTGCAGATTTTCATCAGTAGTAGCGTATTTCAAAGACCACAACGGATATCCTTTATCCGTAATATACTCATGAGTGAGAGCCCAACGAGCATCAGTGAGGCTACTGATATCATTGTACCCTTTCAGTTCGTTTAACCTGAAATTTTGGATAAACAACTTGCATAATTCGCCTGACTCCTTGGTTTCGAACATAAAGTTGAGCGTATTATTTACTTTATCGCTCTCCCACGCTTGGAACATTTTGATAACTGCATCAGCAATATGGGTAGCATCAAGCGGTTTGCCGTTCATGTCAAAAATCTGCTTGACATATTTGCGCATCGCAAAAGCTACCATACCCATGCATGCACACGATTGGAACAATCCAAACGGAGGCAGCGTTAAATCCTTTAATTTCTCACCGAGGTTAAAATCGGTATTTTTATTGACCCCATGCAATTTCTTATCAACAAAATCCGACACGAGTTTCAAAGGATGATTAAGGTCGATCGATGTCTTCCATTCGAGATTTTCGTCTACACTATCTTGTAACAACAATGACATATGCAAATACTGTCCCGTACAATGACTGCTTATGTCAGTTTTAGTATTATTGGTCAATACTGTTTTTACTGTATCACGAGCCAACTGTTTTTTCCAAAAAGTCGTAGACTTGGAACGTAATAAATCATAAGAATCCGGGCCACTTGAAAAGATGGTTGGCGCCACGCAGGAATTGATGGTCAAAGCTATCTTCAGGGCAGAATTCATGTCACTTTTATCCCTTAAGTAATAGGTAAATGTTCCGTGCTGCAATTTCAAAACCCATTCGCGAATCATTGCATTAGCAGAGCCAATATGAGCCTCAGCCTGATCATTGGAGTTATAATTGCGAGCTACCGATGCATTGGCCTGATATTCTATAAATCGTTCATAATTGGTCTCGCCAAAAGGTGTTTCATACACAACAAATAACGTATTCGCAAAACGACCCAGCTCGTCGTTGGAAGAGGCTTTATAGGCAATCTGTTTTAGTTCGTTGAGCTCTTGAGCGTCTCGAGCAAAAAGCAGCGCGATAAATATCTCATATGCCTGGCAACTCTTACGCCCCTTCTCGATGGCATTAAGTAAAATATGCTCACTGCTATCAAGTGAATACATCTTATATGTCCAAGGACGAGTGACTGTCGAAAAGTTTGAGTTCAGAAGTCGCTCTGCCTCATTCCCAAAATTAATAATTTGAGATGTGAATTTGAACTGAGTGAGCTTCAATTCATTCTTCTTCGCTTCAATATCTTTGGTCGGAAGAGATGAGAATTGAATCGAGTACAATCCTCCCGGAGCTCGCTGAATGATGCTATTGCTATCTAGGTAGTCAAGCACCTCTTTAAGCTTCGGTTCAATATAAGTTCCTGCAAATAGACGTGCAATGTTTCCCTCCGAGGGAGTAACCGTCACATTATTCGCTATGTTATTTAGTGCATTGAGGAGCAAGATGCTTTTAAACACGGCATAACATTCAGGACCACCTTCATTTTCGACCTGCAGTCTTCGCGAATTGAAACGCTCCGTAACAGCACCGAACTTGGATACCTTCTCATTGAATTCATCGAGCACAAAATCCCATAAATAGTCGGCCGTAATCACACGGCCATCTGCATATATCGCTTCATCGTCAAAGAATGATCGGATTTGAGGATTAGCCCCGATAAACTCAAAAACGCTTCGAGACGAAGAACCCGCCTCACGAGCGTAATAGGTTGCCAGATTGGCTGTACCTGGATGCAATGGGAACAGATTATAAAGGTCTTGCTCAGTCTCTTCGGGACTGGTCGAAGTGGAAATCTCGGCAAATTCTCTATAAAGAGCTTCATGCGGACCTATGAATGCGCTTCGTTTATGTTCATACACAACATCATCGTCAATAATTCTGAATTTGCGCGACATAATCTTATACGCCGATACGGTCTCCATATTATATGTCATATAATGATAGCGGCCTTTGGTTTTTTCTCGTTCTTCAACTTGCAGACTGTCCAATGCCGAAGGATGAGAGATAAACAAGAAATAGGAATTATTCTTGGCCATCATCATACGTTCACTGATACCCTGAAGTGTAACAAGAGCCGATAACCCGAATGCCGATTTGAGCACATCGGTAAACTCATCCCATACGATAAGCAAACCGTCATACACTCCTTGAGCAGCTAATTTATCCTGCACCTCAAAAATCCAATTCTCAAGATTATCGCTCTGCAAAGGAATCACTCGATTCTGCCGACGAAGTGCATTTTTGATATGGCGGATTACAGATATATCATGGTCGCTCAGTTTTTCAATCAATAGCTCGGTTGAAGGCGCAAGCGCTTTGAGTTGAGCATCTCGTTCGATAACAAGTGACCAAAACGCATCATCTTTCTCTATATCTGCAATGTAATGATCAAAATCGGTTTGCACTTCAAACTCGATACCCTCCTGATTCAACGCATCTACAATATGCGTCTGCAATACAAAAGGCAAATCTTCCGCAGCAGCCATATTGACAATACCATAGAGGGACACTGGGAATAATCGTTTTTTGCTCCGTAGGTTCAAAATATCAGAACGAAGAAAAGCCAACGATTCGTCCCGATATTCACACTCTATATACTCTCGAATATCGTCAATTGGATCACATAACAAGTGTTTAATTACAGCGCCTGCATGGCTTTTGCCACTTCCATAGGTCCCTGAAATCCAGAATGGTTTATGAAAATCAGCATTGTTGTTATACACTGAATTTACAACCTTTCTCAACACTTCATTAAACTGCTCGTTTGGAATAAAATCTCTCCAATCGCCATTCTCCGGTTGTATTTTGAATGCGATAGCAGATTCTCGAATTTCGATTAAGTCAGAGTATTTAGTCTTCATTGTTTGAAATATCCTAGATTAGTTGTTTGGTTTCAATTTAAAGAATCGTATTATTTCACTCTTCACCAATTCACGAATATCCTTCTCCTGAAGCAAGTCCCATAATGCATTGTCGAGATATGCGTATTCGACATTGTCTCTTATAGCTTTTGCAGAATGCAATGGTATAGTAGCATCAGTCATTTGACAATGCCAAAATCCATCATTTTGCATATAATTAAACGGTTTATACATAGGCGTTTCTTTATCTCCTATATAAAATTTATATATACTACTATATACCTTTTGTAAATCTTCATATTGGAATCGGTTAACTACCACACATTTTCTTTCAATCACATCAATAATTGCAAGAATAAAAATAGGTTTAGCAAAAATCTTTTGACCTCGATAGTTCCCTATGTTTACCTGTTTTATTAAATCAATGTAATATAAAACGCAATCCGATACCATGTATTATTTAGTTAAAAGTTTCAACACTTCCAACGGAGTCAGTTCCTCTCGCAAAGTAATATGATCTAATCCCATACTAAAGGTTGCATTAAGAACCGGATTCATATCACTATTAATAGATCTTAACAGGCTTATTAGCGTTTCTCTGTCAAGGCCAAATTCTCGATAAGTTCCACATTTATTTGTGGGATCATACAAATCTGCCACACGTAAGCCTGAAATATTCTTGCTCTGGGTAAATTTATATATAGAATAAGCTATGGCCTCTCGAGATACATTTACGTATGGTGTTTTTACATATTTTTGCTTTTCTATTTGTGGCATTATGCTTCTTCCGATTGGACTTTCCCGGAAGGTTCTAAACAGGGCATAAACGATGTTCTTAATCGTTGTTTGACTCTCTAAAGAGTAATCTAACATGACTTTCTCTCGCACATCGCCCTCTGACACGCAAGCATTCCAGTCTATATTCTCTTCAAACCACTTCACAATTGGAGCATTATATGTTAAATTAATCCAAACCACCTCCCATACAAGGTCCGGCATGTAAGCATATAATTCAACAAGATAAGCTCCGAGATCGGTTAACTTTCTAGATTTAGTATTATCTAAAATTTCCGCCTGAACTAGCCATTTTACGAAATTGGGTAATTGTTCTTTAGGGTGCAAGCCGTGAAGGTTGTCTGTAAAATATGTTTCTGCTGATGACATAAAGAAATCAAGCCATTCCCCGTTCAAGCCAAAGTTATTATATCCTACAAGTTTCATTTTATTCTGATTTGTTCCAGTTTCAGCTAATGAATGCGCTACTATGCATCCTAGTTCATGGAATGTTAAACACTTATGACAATGTATACATTTTTGTTGATCAATTTTTACATCAGGTAAAATAGATAGAGCTCCCGTTGGGCACTCAACCTCACAAGCCTCACAATTTATACAATATGTTGCTTTGTATATTGCTCGTTTAAGTAATCCTTGGAGCGTCGGATTAGTATGCGTATTTTTAAATATTATCTTAACCGTATGGTCTTTCAATTCTATTTCAAATTGATAAATTAATTTATCATACTTAATCTCTCCATATTGACCATTGGACGATAACTGAGAATCACATACAGTTGGCAGCCATGTGAAAATATGTTTCTGAGGTTCAGTACACATAAGTACCAAATCAGGATTAGTTGCCAATATTTGTACAAATGAACGCGATGCCAAGCCTCTGCCGCCAGCCCTCCTTTTCCAGTTACCTTGGCGTATATAATCTTTTTTATCTGAAATATTGCTTTTTTGCACAATGGCTTCTATTCTAGTTAAGAACGGTTGTAGACTTTTACTAAAGCATTTCCGTGAAATGCAATCATTCCACTCAGAAGAAAACGGACATATTAAACAACCTACACGAGTCATTCCATAACGATACGCAGGATTTATTGGTAGATTATTCTTCAATAAATAGAGAAAGACCTCCGTCGTATTCCAATATAAAATTGGACTTTCGTTTATTACGGTAAAGTGTTTGACACTTCTACCCTCTCTACTATAGCCAGATCGCCGAGTACTTTCTTCTGCACGAACGCCATCAAACGTCAGAATTCGAGCTTGCTTATTTGTGCCATCAATTTTCAGCATTCGGTAAAGAGGAGCCGTTTTCATAATGGAACAGCACCAACGATGAGTATCAGACGGCGTACCTATTTTATCCCAATAATTAATTACGCTTTCATGATTACGGGCCACCGAGAATTTAAGCGTAGGAAACTTCTGATGATAGAACTCGATAATATGGTCATAGAGAGCCAACGAAGGCGGCAACTCGTACCCCGTATCGGAATATATCACCTCAAAAGACTCCGGAGGAATAGCTCGAGTACATAAATCAAGGACTACTTGCGAATCTTTTCCTCCAGAGAAGGATGCCAAAAACTTATCAATCCTAGTGGTCTGATAGATTTTCTTACCCTGCTCCTGCGCAACCTCCAATGGCATGACATCAAAACTATCACAGTCCTGTTTGACAATAGCCATCTTATTTTTTGTGTGTTTCTCCTGCCTTGCAGCCAATGCTTCAAAATCTATTTGATTTGCAACAGCTTTTTCTACGGTTTTGCGCGCAGAATAATATTGTGCAAATTTATTCCGGATAAATTCTACAGCCTCACTTTCAAGCAGAAACATCTCATTGTTGATACGTTTTAACATCTCATCGACATCGACCGGTATGATGTCAAGCTTTTCTTGTCCTTCCTGAAATATTACGGTTGGATCATCGTATACATTGGCTCCTTTTACATCAAAAACCAATACTCCGCGATAGAAATATTGCTTATTGCATGCCCATAATAAAGGCTCCTGACACCGAGGGTATTGCCACCCCAATTTGTCAAGCCCCAGCATATCAAGCTCCTCAAAGAAAACAGGACGAGGCGACACAGTTAAAGCGTCAGATGTGAAGTGCGATTGCATCCTCACTCCCCCAGTTTCCTTATCCCATATAATTTTAAACATATTATCTAAACGTTATTAAGGCCTGAATATCAACACCCAACAAAGTCGCAATCTGTTGAAACTGCTGAATAGATGGTTGTGCTTTATTGGAGCACCATCGCGATATGGTATTCTCCGATTTACCCATTTGCTCTGCTAACCACCGACTCGTCCTTTGTTTCTCGACAAGAGTGGCCTTAATCCTATTCACCACAATTTGTTGATTATTCGACATCCGCATTTAAACTATACTCATTAAATTGCAAACAAAAATACACCTAATTTCTTATATAGCCAAGTACACAAGCAACAAAAACATCTTTTATAAGGAAGTTGCTACTATTGCACAAAACTATGTAAAAGCTATACTTTATTTTGCCTCAATACAATCATCATTCATGTTGTTCATTTTTTAAATTATTCATTCGTCTTCCTCAAATCCTTCTGAGGCATTTGCCACTAACGCCTTTCCTATTTCCAACTGCAAGAATTTAGGTAGTTGAAGCAATTTTGCCATAAGTTGGCTGTAAGTGAACTCAACCTTGGTATCCAG
>UMCF01043336.1_pt1 | contig 15073 bp, 9 predicted proteins | sample 1964131 | NCBI WGS metagenome assembly UMCF01 (sample SAMEA4835958, study PRJEB28245) | human gut metagenome | biome: gut microbiome; material: fecal sample | place: Denmark | collected 2008
CGCGATAATGGGTGCGGTGTTCCTGGTAAAGCCAATGGACGAGCTCAGCACGGGCTGGGGTAACCTTACTTCATCGCTGCCGCTTGCCATGCTTTTGGTGGCGCTTATAATGGTGCCGGTGGCATACTTTGGATCGCGCGGGCTTACAAAGCCGCTGAATAAGATGAACGAAGCCGCCGTAGCCATGACAAAAGGGGATTTTTCCGTGCGGGCTATTGAAAAAGGAGACGGCGAGATGGCGCGGCTGGGCCACTCCTTAAACGAACTTTCAAGCGCGCTCAGCGGCACAATAGGCGCGCTTACGTTTGAGCGAAACCGGCTGAAAAGCGTGCTTGACGGGCTGCTGGAGGGCGTTATAGCCGTTAACGAAAGCGGAAAGATAATTCAGTTCAACCCCGCGTCCGTAACGCTTATGGGCTGCGCACATGGCGAAAGCATAGAGGATTCGCCAATGTATGGCGAGCTCCATTCCATGGTTGAACAGGTGCTTTCCGACGGCGTGAGCCGCTGGACGGAGCAAAGCTATAAGGAAGCCGTACTGCGCTTCACAATATCCGCCCTTGGGACGGACGGCAAGAACGAAGGCGCCATAATAATGATACAGGATGTTACGGAGGCGGCGCGGCTTGAACAGACGCGGCGGGATTATGTTGCAAACGTGTCCCATGAGCTTAGAACGCCGATAGCATCAATACGCGGCCTGTCGGACGCGCTGTGCGACGGGCTGGTAAAGAAGGACGAGGACAGGCTGAGATACTATGGTTATATTCAGCACGAGGCCATGCGCCTTTCGCGCCTGATAGACGATCTGCTTGAACTGAGCCGGCTGCAATCGGGCACGGTTGCCATAGCGCGCTGCAAAATGAGCGTGAACGATTTGATATACGACGTTGCGGACAGATACAGCACGATAGCCAAGGATAACGGAAAAACGCTTTCCGTGTCCATGCCTGAAGGCGAGCATGAGGCGTACAGCAATCCTGACAGGTGCGAGCAGGTGCTCATAGCTCTGCTTGACAACGCCATAAAGCACAGCGCATCGGGCGAGGTTGACCTTAGCGTGGGCGAGGACGATGATAAATACACCATAAGCGTATCCAACCCCGGCGAAATAGCCGAAGCGGACATAGACCATCTGTTTGAGCGGTTCTATAAGGCGGACAGGGCGCATACAGGCGAAGGCACGGGCCTTGGCCTTGCAATAGCGAAGGAGATAATGGAGCTGATGGGCGAGCGCATATGGGCCGAAAGCAAGGATGGCCGCGTGGTGTTCAGCTTTACTGTTGCCAAGCGCCAAGGCACGGGAACGAATACGAACAAAGTGTGAAGTATACAGCAAATAGCTGCGGCAGGATTTGAAAAAAACTGTCGCGGTGTTATAATGTAATCAATGTATAAAATGGGAGGTAAAAAACATGAGCAGCGGCAAAATATTGATAGCTGACGACGACAGAAACGTGCATGAGTCACTTGGCATTTATCTTAAATCCGAAGGATTTGAAACCGTGGACGTATATGACGGCGCGGCGGCGGTAAGCGCGCTGGACGGCGACATTTCGCTTTGCGTTATGGACATAATGATGCCCATCATGAACGGCATTGACGCCTGCAAGGAAATACGCAAAAATTCGCAGGTGCCGATAATAATGCTTACCGCAAAGGGCGAGGAGATAGACAGAATACTCGGCCTTGAGCTGGGTGCGGACGATTATATCGTGAAGCCCTTCAGCCCGCGCGAGGTCGTGGCAAGGATAAAGGCCGTGCTCAGGCGCACAAGCGAACAGCAGAGTAACGACGACGGCCGCGTTACCTTAAACGGCCTTGTTATAGACATTAAGAGCTATACCGTCACATTAAAGGGGCAGCCGGTAATATGCACGCCGAAGGAAATAGAAATCCTTTATATGCTTGCTTCAAACCCCGGACAGGTGTTCACAAGGGAGCAGCTGCTTAACAAGGTTTGGGGTTATGACTTTGCCGGCGAAACAAGGACCGTGGATACGCATATAAAGCGCATCCGTGCAAAGCTTGACAACACCGGCCTTAATTGGTCGATAAAGACCATATACGGCGTTGGCTATAAGTTCGAGGTAGAATAAAACTATGCTAAAAAGCGTGTTTTTCCGCAGGCTTGTTATAATGCTGTCCGTCGCAATGCTCATTGCGGCGGCCGTTATGCTTGGCGGCTATGTGTTTCTGAGTAAGGATGTTTATGCTGACATAAAGCTGGACGAGCTGCACCCTTCGCTTGATGCGGCGGAGCAGCTTGCCAAGGAATACATGGCGGGCGAAATAGATAAAGACGTGTTTGAACGGCTGGCGGCAAAGCTGCTGCCGTCCAATACCGGCACGGTGCTTTACCTTGACGCGGAAGGAAACACGCTTTTTTATGTGGACAGCTTGCTTAATACGGATGCTGAGGGCGCGAAAAAACTGCTGTATGAGCAGATAGCTTCCGCTGAAAACGGTGCGGACGTTAAGCAGAACCGGCTTAGAATGAAAGAGGACAGCTCCGCCCTTGCGCTGGGCTGCCCAATATTCGACGACGACGGAAACATACTCGGCGCGGTGGTCATGCTCAGTTCGCTTAAACTCGTTACCAACGCAACGGGGCGTATGTCCATGCTCGTGCTTATGCTCACCACGATAGCCATACCCGTGGCGCTGCTTATGATGGTTTGGCGTGCGAAGAACATTGTCGATCCGATACGCCGCATGAACGACGCCGCGAAGGCAATGGCAAAGGGCGATTTTGACATAAGGCTTGATGAAGATATTCCGGGCGAGGTCGGCGAACTTGCGGGTTCGCTCAATAACCTTTGCGCGGAACTTGACCATACTATTCGCCAACTCAGCAGCGAAAAGGGCCAGCTTGATCAGTTGCTGCAAAGCCTTACGGACGGCGTTGTGGCAATAGATGAGCACGGTACGCTCATACATTACAATTCCGCAATAATGCGCATGTTCGGTGCGGTCAGCGTATCAAAGCGCGAGGAATTGATACCCGACGAAAAGGTATGGAAGGTGTTTGACGAGGTTTTCAATTCCGGCAAGCCTCAGACCATAACCTACCCCATGGCTGGTGACAAGGTGCTGTGGATAACCATATCGCCTGTTGTAACGTCCAGCCGCGAACGCACGGGCGTTGTGGGCCTGTTTAAGGACATGACGGAGATGGAGCGGGTCGAAAAGCTCAGGCGGGATTATGTTGCAAATGTTTCGCACGAACTGCGGACGCCGCTCACCGCTGTAAGGGGATTGCTTGAGCCGCTTGCCGACGGAATGGTGAAGGACGAAGCGGACAGGCAGCGGTACTACAGGATAATGCTGCACGAGGTGCTCAGGCTTTCGCGTCTTATAACGGACATGATGATGCTCAGCCGACTGCAATCCGGCACGGAATACATGGAGATAACCCGCGTGGATGTGAACGAGCTGGTGCAGGATATTGCAAGCGCGTATTCTTCAACGCTGGCCGATAAGGGCGTGAACTTAGTGCTTGACTGCCCGCGGCCGGTGCCCGATGCGATGACCGATCCGGACAGGATAGAGCAGGTGCTTGTTATATTGCTGGATAATGCCTCGCGCTACACGCCAAAGGGCGGCACCATAACAATATCCGCCCGCAATGCGAAGGAGAAAATACAGCTGTCCGTGACCGATACCGGCTGCGGCATACCTGAAAGCGATCTGCCGCATATATTTGAACGATTCTATAAGGTGGATAAGTCCCATAGCGAAGGCGGCACGGGGCTTGGACTGTCTATAGCGCAGTTCATAATGGAAAAGCTTGGCGAAACGATAAGCGTTGAAAGCGAAGTCGGCAAGGGTACGTGTTTTACGCTTACTTTGCAGCGCTATGTACGCAACGCCATAGCATTGGGGCCGGCGGGCGAAAAGCATACCCGCTACGGCGATGATGACGAAAAGGATGAATACGTTCCCAACGACGCCGATATTCAAGATGATGACGATGTGGTGGATGCGCATTACGAGGTTATAGAGCAGCCGCAGAAGGCCGAAAAGCCACAAAAAGCCGAGAAAACGCAAAAGGCGGAAAAAACGCAGAATAAAGCGGAAAGGCAGGGCAAACGATGAGCCTTTGCAGCATATGCCCGCGAAAATGCGCTGCTGACCGCGCAAAAGCTCCGGGCTATTGCGGCGCGCGCGAAAAGGCGCATATTGCCCGCGCCGCGCTGCACCGCTGGGAGGAGCCGATAATAAGCGGCGAACGCGGCAGCGGCACCATATTTTTCTGCGGGTGCAACCTTAACTGCATATTTTGCCAGAACTATAAAATTAACCACAGCGTGATGGGCATAGAGGCGGATGAAGAAACGCTTTGCCGCATAATGCTCGATCTTCAGCATCAGGGCGCGCATAACATAAACCTTGTTACGCCCGCGCCGCATGTGCCGCTGATAGCGCGCACATTACCACTTGCGCGCCAAGCTGGGCTTACGATACCTGTAGTTTACAATACCAACGCATATGAAAACGTGCAAACGCTGAAAATGCTTGAAGGGCTTATAGACATATATCTGCCGGACTTTAAGTATGTCTCGGCGCCGCTTGCAAAGAAATACAGCGATGCGGAGGATTACTTTGACGTCGCAGCGAAGGCGATTGCCGAAATGTACAGGCAGGTTGGGAACATAAAGCTGGATGAAAACGGCATGGCGGCTTCCGGCGTGCTGATACGGCACATGGTGCTTCCCGGCTGCGTTGACGATACGCGGCGGGTGCTTGATTATATTTCAGCCAATTACCCGAAAAATGTCTATATATCGATAATGAGCCAGTACGCCCCGACGAGGGACGATCTGCCCAGGCCCATCAATCGCCGCATAACAAAAGGCGAGTACGACAGGGCTTTGAATTACGCCATAAGCAAGGGCTTTGAAAACGTGTTCATACAGCAGCGTAATTCGGCAGACCTTTCATACACGCCGGATTTTGACGCGGACGTAATATTTGACCCAATAAAGCGGGCATAAAACCGGCAAAACAAGGGCAAATATGAACGGATTATTAACTTTAGTAATATTTGCTTAAAAAAGATTGCAAAGCGCAACATATAGTGTTACCATAACATCAGCGAAAGAAAGCGGGTCGTGACAATCGCAGTCATCTTCATTATTGTTTTCCTCCAACCATAAACAATCGGTGAATGGCGGGAAGGGGCAATCCGCAGTTCACCACCAATAGCTGACGACCCGAATCAAAGAGACTCTTAACATGGGTCTCTTTTTTTATGCATATGAATAACGGAACAAAACCGCTGAAGGGGGAACGGAAGCATATGGGGCGCATGAGGACGGCATTTAACGCGGCTATGGCGGCAATCGTGGCCGCGTTTATGGTAATAATGAGCATACAGGCGTATAAGGAGCTGTTTGTGCGGGAGACAGAGCCGCCCGTGAAGCAGCGCACGGGCATAATAAACGTTTGGCATGTGGTCAAATACAAGCCGTATTCCGGCAGCGTAAGCACAATAATGGCCGATGCCGCAAGAAAGCTTGAAAAAAAGGAATACGGAGTGTTTTACAGCGTGGAAGGAATGATGGAGGAGGAATACGCAAGGCGGATCGAACGCGGCGAAAAGCCGGACGTGATATCATTCCCGGCGGGGCTTATAGACGCGGACGGGCTCAGCGAGCTTGACGCGGGGAACTATGCCGAAATAAGCGGCGAACTGCTGCGTGCGGGCAGCAGTGAAGGCAAGCTGTATGCAATACCATATGCGCAAAGCCCATGCGTGCTGATAGAGAACAACGAACTATCAAAGAAAATAGGAATAAACTTAGATGAAGGCAGCGTAGATGCGGCGGCTATATTTGCGGCCGTAAACGGGGCGGACGGTAGCATGATAAAGCAAAGCATATTGTCCGGCAGGGCGGAAAGATGGGCGCTTATCGGTGCGGAGGGCCAGTGCCGCGACACGGCGGCGTTTAAGGAAGGCAAGGCGGCGCTTTGCATAGACGATGTGCGCACGGCGCGCGAGCTGAGCATGCTGAGCGAGCGGGGTAAGGGCTTTAACTATACCGTGCACGGCATAGCGGGTCAGTACGGCAACGCACAGCTTATCGCAATACCGTATACGGACGATGAATGGGTGAAGGAACATGCCGAAAAGCTTATACAGCTTTTATTAACGCCAAAGTATAGCCTGAAGATAGCCCAAACGGGGCTTTATCCTTCGGCGCCTTATGAAGATAAGGCGGAGAGCGCAAGCCCCGTGGATGCGCAGGAGTTACTCAACGGCACGCCATGCGTAAACGCGTTCTTGCTGAATCGGTATAAGGACGCCATTGCGGAGGAAGCCGCACGCGCGCTTTCGGGCGATAGCGGGGCGAATGAGGCCATAGTTAAAAGATATGGCGAGCTTTTTGACTGAGTATTGTGAAAAGGGCAAAAATAAAGTAAAATTAAGCTTGGTATAATACTGTTTGTTGGGAGAATGAGTAATGAAAGAACTGCCTTTTGAACTAAAACGGATGCTTGATGCGCTCGGTGCAAAGGAGAATGTGCCTATGGCGCAGTACACCTCCTTCAAAACGGGCGGCAGCGTGCGCATATTGGCCGAGCCGGACACGGCGGAGCATACTGCTGAGCTTATGCGCCTGATAGAGGCGGCTGGCGTAGAGCATTACGTTATAGGCAACGGCACAAATCTTTTGATAAGCGATAAAGGGCTTGATGCGATAGTTGTGCGCATAGGCGAGAAAATGGCGAACGTTGAGCGCAGCGGCCGCACGATAATCGCAGGTGCGGGTGCAAGCTATGCGGCAATGGCAAAGCAAAGCGTGCAATGGGGCCTGATGGGCCTTGAATGGGCGGCCGGCATACCGGGCACGGTAGGCGGCGCGGTTGCTATGAACGCCGGCGCATACGGCGGGGAGACGGCGGATGCGCTGAAAACCGTTACCTATGCCGAGAACGGCGCAATAATAAAAGAAACCGTGGATAAAACCGCGTTTGGTCACAGGCTGAGCCCATACTGTGCGCCGGAACGCATAGTGATAGAGGCGGAGTTTGAATTGAACGATGACGACGGCGGCGCATACGAAAGAATGACGGACTACAACAAGCGCAGGCGCGAAAAGCAGCCCATAAACTATCCCAGTGCCGGCAGCGTATTCAAGCGGCCTGAAGGCCACTTTGCAGGCGCATTGATAGAACAGGCCGGGCTGAAGGGAACGCGCATAGGCGGCGCGGAGGTCAGCACGCTGCACGCGGGCTTTATAATAAACGCAGGTGGGGCAACATCGCGCGATGTATACGAGCTGATACGATTAGTGCAGCAAAAGGTGAAGGAACACAGCGGCGTGCAGCTTGAAACGGAAGTAAAGCTGCTTGGTGAATTCTAAGGAGGAACGGATGGAACTTATAATAGTCACAGGCCTGTCCGGCGGAGGAAAAACGCAGGCGCTCAGGTGCCTGGAGGACATGGGCTATTTCTGCGTGGACAATCTGCCGTGCGCAATGGTGGGCGGATTTGTGCAGCTTTGCCGCGATTCAAAGCCGCCCGTTGAAAAGGCCGCCGTGGTTATAGACAGCCGCGAAAGCGTTTTCGCCGGGGAGGTGCAGCAGGCTCATATGCAGCTATGCATGCTGCCTGTCAATTTCCATGTACTGTATCTTGAATGCCGCGACGGCGTGCTTGAACGGCGCTATAACGAAAGCCGCCGCCCGCATCCGCTTAATCGCGACATACGCGAAGGCATAAAGGAAGAACGCGAGCTGCTCTCTTTCTTCCGCGACAGGGCGGAATACATAATAGACACGAGCGACTTAAAGCCGATGGAGTTAAGAAGAAAGCTTGAAGAATACTTCAACGGGGATAAGAAGGCCGAGTTCCAGTTGATAATAGAAAGCTTTGGCTATAAGCGCGGTGTGCCGTTTGAGGCGGATATGGTATTTGATATGCGCTTCAGCCCAAATCCGTTCTATGAAGCGGAATTGAGAGGGCTCAGCGGCAGGGACAAGCCCGTGCGGGACTTTATTGAGGCGGACGAGACATACGAAAGCTTTATAAACCAAACCGAAGCGATGCTGAGGGAGCTTATTCCCGCGTTTGTAAAGCAGGGCAAGCGCAGGCTGCTCGTGGCTTTCGGCTGCACGGGCGGCAGGCACCGTTCCGTATGCGCAGCGGAGGAAATGCACAAAAGATTGAAGGACAGCTACTCGTCCCGCCTTATACACCGCGATGCGGGCATAGAGGCGGCGGACATACAGGAGCGCACAGGAGGAAAGGGAGAAAGCTGATGTCTTTTTCATCCACGGTAAAGGACGAATTGGTCGGCATAAAAACGCAAAGCCGCGAAGAAAGGCTTAGCATATTGTGCGGCCTGACGCATACCGCGGCGGCGGTTACGCTGGGTCGAGGCGGATTGGGCATAGAATACGTGAGCGAAAGCGAAAACGTGGCGGAGCTTGCCCGCGCACTAACGGCGGAGCTGTATGGCCTTAACGCTTCGTTTTCCACCCGTAAGCAGGAAGGATTGAAGCGCAGCAGCATAATCGTGCATGTTTCCGGCGAAGGGTGCAGGCAGCTGCTTATTGATTGCGGCAGCCTGCCAAATGATGACAACGAGGATTTTCAGCCCGGCAAAATACCCGAAAGCATGGCCGAAAGCGACGAGCGCATGCGCTGCCTGCTGCGCGGCGCATTCCTTGGCGGCGGCTCCGTGAGCGATCCCAAGAAGGGCTATCATCTTGAAATAGTCACGCGGCAGGAAAATTTTGCGGACACTTTGCGCGCCGCGGCGGAAGGCTACGGCATCCGCGCCAAGGTGACGGCAAGGAAGGCGAACTATATTTTTTATCTTAAGGAAGGCGAAAGCGTATCCGATTTTCTCTGCCTTGTCGGCGCAATGAACGGCACAATGGAATTTGAACAGATACGCGTGCTGCGCTTCATGGCGAACGACATAAACCGCCGCACCAATTTTGAGGATGCGAATATGCAGAAGGCGGCTATGGCGTCCGCCCAGCAAAGGATGGATATACAGCTTATAATAAAAGAACAGGGCATAGAAAGCCTTGGCGATAAGCTTAGGCAAACGGCGGAAGCAAGGATAAATAACCCCGAAGCTACGCTGACAGAGCTTGCGAAGGAGCTGGACATAACAAAATCCTGCCTTACGCACAGGCTTAAAAAGCTGTCCCAAATGGCGGAAGATATACGCCTTCACGGCAGCGGGGCAATGGAAGGAACGGGAGAGGAGAATATATGAGCGGCTTTACGCATCTGCATGTGCATACGGTATACAGCCTGCTTGACGGGGCATCCAAAATACCGGCGCTTGTTTCGCGCGCGAAGGAACTGGGCATGGATTCCATTGCCATAACAGATCACGGCGTGATGTACGGCGTGATAGATTTCTATAAGGAATGCACAAAGCAGGGCATAAAACCAATACTCGGCATGGAGGCCTATGTTGCGCCGGCCTCGCTTTACGATAGGGAGGGCACAAGGGAATACAACCACCTTATTTTGCTTGCAAAGAACCAAATCGGCTATAAAAACCTTATGAAACTGAGCTCCATAGCTTTTGTGGACGGGTTTTATTATAAGCCGAGGATTGATTACGATATACTTGAAAAGTATCACGAAGGGATTATCTGCCTTTCCGCGTGCCTCGCGGGCAGCATACCGCAGGCGCTGCTGAACGGCCGCTACGATGATGCGCATGCGCTTGCGCTCAGGCTCAAACGCGTATTTGGCGATGATTTTTATATTGAACTGCAAAACCACGGCCTGCCGGAACAGCTGGAGGTGCTGCCAAAGCTTGCAAATTTGGCGCGGGAGCTGAACATAAAGGCCGTTGCCACGAACGATATCCATTATGTGGACAAGGCTGATGCCGAGGCGCAGGACCTTCTGCTTTGCATACAAACGGCTAAATATGTGGACGATGAAAACCGCATGCGTATGAGTGCGGATGAGTTCTATCTTAAAAGCGAAGAAGAGATGCGCGCCGCGCTGAAAGGATATGAATATGCCGTTGAAAATACGCGCGAGGTTGCGGATAAGTGCAACGTGACCATTGCCTTCGGCGAAAGGCATCTGCCCGGCTTTACAGCGCCGGACGGCATGGATAATTTTGAATATCTTAAAAAGCTTTCCGAAGAAGGGCTTGTGCAGAAAATGCCCGATGCCGATGATGCCGCGCGTGAGCGGCTGAATACGGAGCTTGAAATAATCCGCAAAATGGACTTTGTGGACTATTTCCTTATAGTGCGGGACTTTGTGGCATTTGCGCACAGCAAGGGCATATCGGTGGGCCCCGGCAGAGGAAGCGGCGCGGCGAGCCTTGTTGCATATTCGTTGGACATTACGGACGTTGACCCGCTTTTGTACGACCTTCCGTTTGAACGTTTCCTTAATCCGGAGCGCGTATCCATGCCGGACTTTGATATAGACTTCTGCGTTGAAAGGCGGCAGGAGGTAATAGACTACGTTGTTGAAAAATACGGCAAGGATAACGTGTCCCAGATAATCACGTTTTCGACCCTTGCGGCAAGGGCGGTTGTGAAGGACGTTGGCCGCGCGCTGAGGGTGCCGCTGCAGGACGTTAACAGAATAACAAAACTTATCCCCAGGACAGTCGATATGACGCTGAGCAAGGCGCTTGAAGTATCGGCGGAGCTGAAGGAGCTTTACGATAACGATCCGATGGTGACAAAGCTTATAGACCTTTCCTTAAAGCTCGAGGGCCTGCCAAGGAATCCCGGCACTCACGCGGCGGGCGTTGTTATAAGCGCGGAGCCTATAAGCGAATTTGTGCCGCTTCAGCGCAATGGGGACATTATTACAACCCAGTTTTATAAAGAGATTATAGAAGAACTGGGCCTATTGAAGATGGACTTCCTTGGGCTAAGAACGCTTACCGTAATACGCGATACGCTTGATTTTATACGGGAGCAGGGCAAAAAGGTGCCTGATAAGGAGCTTAAGGACTATACGGACAGGCGCGTATATGAAATGATATCCGCGGCCGATACGGACGGCGTGTTCCAGCTTGAATCCGCGGGCATGAAGCAGTTCATGCTGCAGCTTAGGCCAGGCTGCCTTGAAGACCTTATCGCGGGAATTTCGCTTTTCAGGCCCGGCCCCATGGACCAGATACCCAAGTATCTTTCCGGCAAGAACCATCCGGATCAGGTAACGTATCTTAGCGAAAAGCTTCGCCCCGCGCTCAAGGCCACATATGGCTGCATGGTGTATCAGGAGCAGGTCATGCGCATTGTGCGCGACGTGGCGGGCTATTCGATGGGCCGCAGCGACCTTGTGCGCCGCGCAATGGCGAAAAAGAAGCACGACGTTATGCAGAAGGAAAGGCATAACTTTGTGTACGGCATAGAGGAGAACGGCGTTGTAAGCGTGCCGGGAGCCGTGCGGAACGGCGTTGATGCGGACACGGCGAATAAAATATTCGACGCTATGGCGGACTTTGCCTCCTACGCGTTCAATAAGCCGCATGCGGCATGCTACGCCGTGCTTGCGTACAGAACGGCTTATCTTAAAGTATATTACCCGGTTGAATTCATGACGGCAATGCTGAATAGCTTCATCAGCAATGTTGACCAGCTTGCGGGCTACATAAGCACCGCGCGCCGCATGGGCATAACAGTGCTGCCGCCGGACATAAATAAAAGCCGCGAAAAATTCAGCGTGGAGGATGGCAAGATTCGCTTCGGCCTTGCGGGTATACGCAACGTGGGCGAAGGGGCGATGAAGGATATTATAAAAGAGCGCGATTGCGGTGGAAGCTTCAAGGATTTCATGGACTTTGCAAACCGTGCGGGGGATATAAACAAGCGCATGGTGGAGGCCATGATAAAGGTCGGCTGTTTCGACAGCACAGGCGCTAAGCGTTCCCAGCTGATGGCGGTGTACGAGAAAGCGCTTTCGCTTGCCGCGGGGGACAGGAAGCAGGCCGCGGCGGGGCAGATGAGCCTTTTTGACCTTGGCGGCGGGGAAAGCATAAGAAGAAGCTTTGTTGAGATGCCTGATATTGCGGAATTTGCGGAAGCGGAAAAGCTTGATATGGAGCATGAAACGCTCGGCATATATCTTAGCGGACATCCGCTCAATGACTATGCGGATATACTTGCCGCCCTTCCGGACACGGCCGCTAAGCTCAGCGGTAAAAGCGGCGAAGAAAATGTTGAAATAGGGCCGCAAGAGGGTGACAAAGTAAAAATTGGTGGTATAATAACACACGTTCAAAGAAAACTTACGCGCTCCGGCAGCGGAATGATGGCGTATTGCACGCTGGAGGACACCACGGGTTCAATAGAATGCATGGCTTTCCCGTCGGTGTTCACAAAGTATTCAAGCCTTTTGAACAGCGATTCAAAGGTGATAATTTCCGGCAAGCTGAACGTGCGCGATGAGCAGGAGAACATGATTTTGATAGACGATGTGCAGCCGCTTATGAAGCGCAGCGCATCGGAAAAGATTTACCTTAGGCTGGATACGCAGGACAAGCCGCTTATGGACAGGCTTATGAGCGTGCTGCGCCGCTTTCCCGGCAATGTGCCCGTAATACTGCATGACCCGAACACCAAGCGTACGCAGCTTGCGCCTAAGGAATTGTTTGTTAATCCCTCCGGAGCCGTAAAGGATGTCCTTTGCGAACTTCTGGGACAAGATAATGTAAAAATCAAAAAGGGAGAATAGTTTTTATGAAAAAGATCGGAGTACTTACAAGCGGAGGAGACACGCCGGGCATGAACTCGGCAATTCGTGCCGTGTTTAAGGAAGCGGATGCACGCGGAATGGACGTTATGGGCATATTCCACGGCTACAAGGGACTGATAGAGGGCCGCATACGCCAGCTTACCCATGAGGACGTGGCAAACGTTATGCATAAGGGCGGCACGGTGCTAAGAACCGCGCGCAGCAGCGAATTTATGCAGGACGGCGGCTTTGAAAAGGCGCTGAACATGCTGCATGCATACGATATAGACGGCCTTATAATAATCGGCGGAGACGGCAGCTACCGCGGCGCAAAAAAGCTTTATGAAAACGGCATAATGACAATCGGCCTGCCCGGCACCATAGATAACGACATGGGCTATACCGATTTTACTATCGGCTTTACCACGGCCGTTAACACTATAACCGATGAAATATACAAGATACGCGATACTATGCGCGCGCATGACCGCGTGGGCGTGGTTGAGGTCATGGGACGCAACTGCGGCGATATCGCGCTGTGGTCCGGCGTAGCCGGCGGCGCGGACATGATAATTGTGCCCGAAGTTCCCGTGGACTGGGAGGACTGCGCAAAGCAGCTTGTAAAGAATAAGCTGCGCGGCCAGCTTACAAGCATTGTTATAATAGCCGAAGGCGCAGGCAGGGCGGAGGATTTTGCCCGCTTTGTGAACGAGCATACGGACGTTGAGGCCAAGGCCATAGTTCCCGGATACATACAGCGCGGCGGCAACCCCACCGCATTTGACAGGGTGCTTGCTGCAAGGCTTGGCCAGCGCGCGGTGGAGCTGCTTGCAGACGACATAGGCGGCCGAGCCGTTGGCATAAAGGACAACAAGATAATTGACGTGAGCATAGAAGAAGCGGTTGAAATGCCGGATCACTTTGACGAAAAGCTGTTCCACTTCAACTCCGTGCTTGCAAGATTTTAATTGGTAAAGGATACGCGCAATGACTAAACGGATGAAAACAGCCGGGCCTGTGAACCGGAACGATGATATTGCATTGAAGATAGATTCCCTCGGTTCCGAAGGGCAGGGCGTTGGCCGGTATGAAGGCCTGGCGGTTTTTGTGCCGTTTGCGCTGCCGAATGAGCATGTTAAGGCACATATAATAAAGGCGGCGTCAAATTATGCCGTGGGCAAGCTTACCGCCGTGGAGGTTCCAAGCAAGGACAGGCGGGAGCCGCGCTGCTCCTCCTTCACACGCTGCGGCGGATGCAATCTGCTGCACATGGATTACGCGGCGCAGCTTGAATACAAGCGCAATGTTGTGGCGAACGCGCTTATGCGCATAGGTAAGGTGGCCTCCCCGCATGTTAAGCGTACCATCGGCATGGAGCATCCTTATCATTACCGCAATAAGGCTGCGTTCCCATTTGCGATGGTTGATGGGCGTATGTGCTTCGGCTTTTTTGCCCCGCGCAGCCACAGGCTCGTCCCGATAGACGGCTGCCTTATTGAAAACAGGGCGCTGTATAATGTTGCGCAGGCCGTGCATTGCTGGGCGGAAGAAAACGACATTGCCCCATATGACGAGCAAACCGGCGGCGGCACGCTGCGCCACGTTGTGGGCAGAATAACCACCACGGGCGACATTATGGCCGTTATAGTGACCAAAGGGCAGCCGAAGAAGCTGAACGCGCTTGTGGATATGCTGACGGAGCGCTGCGAAGGGCTGAAGTCAATAATACTCAACCGCAACGACGAAGCCACAAACGTTATCCTTGGCGATAAGTACGAAACGCTTTGGGGGGACGATACGCTTACGGAGGAGCTTTGCGGCTTCAAGTTTGAGATAAGCGCGGAGTCTTTCCTTCAGGTGAATCCTATACAGACGGAGAAGCTTTATGCTCAGGTGGAAGCGTTTTTTCCCGAGCGGGACGGCTTTGAGGCGATGGACGTATACTGCGGCGCAGGCACTATATCGATGGTCATATCCAAACACGCGTCCCATGTAACGGGCATAGAGAACGTGCCGAGCGCGGTGGAGGATGCACGGCGCAACGCGGCCATGAATGGCGTTACAAACGCGGACTTTATATGCGCCGATGCGGCTGCCGCCTTGCCGGAGCTTATAGCAAAGGGCGCAAGGCCCGGCGTGATAGTGCTCGATCCGCCGCGAAAGGGCTGCGATAAGGCGGTGCTCGATGCGGTGACGGCAAGCGGGGCTGAGCGTATAGTCTACGTTTCCTGCGACCCAGCCACCCTCGCGCGCGACGTAAGCATACTTACCCAGTCCGGCTATTCCCTCCAGTCCGCCCAGCCTGTGGATATGTTCCCGCAGACTGCGCACGTGGAGACAGTTGTCTTGCTTTCCAAGGGAGAGATCGACTCGAAAAAGGTT
>UMCF01073376.1_pt1 | contig 14802 bp, 10 predicted proteins | sample 1964131 | NCBI WGS metagenome assembly UMCF01 (sample SAMEA4835958, study PRJEB28245) | human gut metagenome | biome: gut microbiome; material: fecal sample | place: Denmark | collected 2008
AAGGGTTACACGTCCCAGCGGGTTACTTGATTTGCGAAATTAAGCGTTAGTCTTCCTCACAAGTTCTTAGTACCTTCGCCCTAGCATTCAATCTATCAAGTGCATTCACTCATCAATCACACAAAGTCCTGCCACTATGACGAGTAGATTTGTTCCCTACTTACTGAGATCGTTATGTCTATGGCTGTTAGCGTTCAACGCTTACGCTCAAGATGTTACCACATTTGCAAACAGCCCCAGCCCAGCTACTCTAACCGAGGAGAATGCCACACAAAGGGATCTACAAGTGCTTGGCAAACTTCTAAAAGAGAGTCACCCCAAAATGCTTGAAGAGGGCTTTGCGATTAGTCTGGATAGTGAACTAGCTAAGTTTTATCAGCTAGCCAAGCATGTCGATACTCCTTCCGATTCGTACCTCCTTCTTCAGCAATTTACGAGTTTGATGGGTGATGGTCACACTACGCTGGCTCTTGACACCGCACTTTTTAAGACTTACTACCCAATTAGGCTAGGGATCGAAGAGTACCCTGTGGTGCGTCTCACAACAGCACCTAAAACCTTTCAGCGTTATGTAGGAAAGGAGATTAAGTCCATCTGTGACATCCCCATCCTAGATGTTGTCGATACGCTCAGACGCTATATTAGTGCGGACAATGTGCAGTACTCGCTCTCGCAAGTAAGTACTTTGGGTTCATTCTGTATCTATTGGAGATCTCTAGGCTTGGACACTTTGAAAGTCACATTTGCTGATATGGACTCCATCTTTATCTCGCCCATATCTGTGAGTGATAGAGTGGAGCTGTATAGTAGTCCGAAAGCGATGCATTACAACACGCTTACTGCTCCACGCAAAGCCCTGTACTGGTATGACGTGATGGCAGCTCCAGGAGTTGCTTACCTCCAGATGAACGCAATGAAGGACTATCAGACCGAGTATAGTCGCATTACTACGTCCAAGCCAAGTGGATATAAACTAACCCCTCAAGAGGAAGCATACCTATCCTCTCTACCTCGCTTTTCAGACTTTATTGATCAGATGTTTCAAGAGATGGACTCGCTTCAAACGCACACACTGATCATAGATCTTCGCTACAATTCAGGAGGAAATAGTATGCTTGGCGATATGCTACTTCAGTATTTACCTTCGCAAAGAGAGGACACCTCACACTATACATATCACCTACGAGTGTCTGAGTTGTGGAGAAGTAACTACCCCTCCGTGTCCGAGAAGATTCCGAAAGCGTACTCTGGGAAGATGATCGATGGAAAGACTTTTAGTGACCTGATCCTTACAGATGGTCAAAGTCAAACGTCATGCGATCAGAGCCACACACCTCGACGAACTTTTAAGGGAAACGTCTACATATTCGTTGGAGAGAAGACCTTCAGTAGCGCTGGGATGCTTGCAACTGTAGCACAGGATGCAGGGGTGGCCCTTATCCTTGAAGATGCTAGCTCACCCTGTGCCTTCGCTCCTTGCCATTATGGAGATGTAATCGGATTCACGCTCCCCAACAGTGGCTTTAAGGGTTATACTAGCAGTAAGTCTTTTGTGCGTCCCGATCAGACAAGATGTGGAGAGAAGAGACTTGTTCCCGATCGTTCTATCCCTCAGACTAAGGAGACGAGCCAGCTTGGGGCGGATCCGCTGTGGGAATATGTCATTAATACGACATCAGAGACAAAAGAGTAGAGCCTACAAAGTGTCCTTCCAAAGGGCTACTCGTCTCGCTTTGATACAGCGAGACGTGTAACCCGCTGTAGGGACGCACGGTCTGTGCGTCCGTTGTGTCAAAGGTTACAGCATCGTGGTTTTAACGGGGACGGACGCCCTCCCGCTAGATACGGGTCGTGCGTCCCTACATCGGGTTACACATCCCACTTTGACACAACGGACGATGCATTCGCTCTTACGGAACGATTACCTTGCTGTTGTCCACGATATAGACTCCTCTTGGTAGATCACGCATAGCTTCATCGTAAGCCTCAGCGATGCGCACGACTTCACCCGACATCGTGTAGACGATGTGGCGACCAGCGGTCGGCACTACGGGCGCAATGGCATTAGGAGTGACTGGCAGGTGATTATCGAACCAGTCTACATTTCGCCGAAGGGCAGTCGTGAGTTCCTCTGCAGCTCTGTGCAGGGGCTTGAAGTCGCCCTTAGACCAGCGCTGCTTGTCCCGCTGATAAGCCTCCTCATAAGGGGCAAAGCAGCTCTCCAAGTAGCGCATCCACTCGTCAGAAAGCACGGGGTGCACCTCTTTCCACACCCTGCAGACGGCTGAGCTAAAGTCTTCATCCTTAAGTAACTCCCCGATCCAGTGAGGCGCAAAGACATAGTGCACCTTCATCCTAAAGGTGTAGTCCGTCTTCTCCCGATTCATGCAGGTAAGGTCCCAGATAGGACCTGCCACCCACTTGCTCCCCTCACCCTGATCTTTGTGCAGGTAAAAGCTCCCGTGGAAGCCATCGGGATTGTCCATAACCTCCTGAATGATGAAAAAGCGAGCCATCGCATCTACATCGATACGATCCTTCCAGCGACTGGTCGCTTTGTTTGGAGCATAGATATCATCGTTGATCCCCTTAAACTCATCAGTCAGCCAATCCCGCTGTGCCGTCGAGAGCACCTTCGGCGAGTGGTAAGTGATGTTGATGATCCAGCGGTCATTCTCTCTAAAACTAATTTGGTTCTGCTCCTTATAGTTGTCCACCTCTACAAGCCAGCCACCAGTGATGGTCGCCACATCTTCGTTATTGTCCGGTTGCTCGTAGATGTTGACCCGATTCTTCCCGATCCGTATCGTCTCCGTCAACAAGTAGAGACCGATATAGTCGCCATTGAGCACCACCTCAATCGGCTTTGTGGAGGGAGTCCAAGCCATCCCCATCAGCTTGCCAAGCTTCATGCCCGCCATCGTCGGTGGCCAAAAGGTCAGGAGTGCCCAGTGCTTATTCTTCGGCATACCCATGAGTGACAGCTTCTCATCCAGCTTGATCTTATAGGGCTTCTTGTCCCCCTTCCACGAGGAGTGACCTCTGCCACGAATGTTCATCCCTAAGGGCTCAGTGGCAGTGCCTAAACTCACCTTCCCAGCGGGGTCGGTAATGTAAAACGTAGCTCGCTTATACTCTTTCTTCGTGGTTATAGGCTTGCCATCGGCCGTGGTGATATACATGATGGGGATAGTCTGTGATGGCTCCACCGTAGCATCGGAGGGCAGCTCTGCATCACTCTGTCCACGACAAGGCAGCAGCACCGTAAGCATAACACCCAGCGTCAGCAGGATCACTGTACTAATTGAATTGCGTCTCATAGCTTGGTAACTTGATAACTTGTAGTTGACTGTGGAAAGAGTGCACTTTCAACCCACTAATGCAACTTCCCAACGAGGAGAGATCCTCTAAGACAAAAGAACATCGCAAAGCCGTGGGGAATCATATCCGTGGGTCGCTTGGAGGGGTAAAGTTCCAAATGCCCCATGGGGCAAAACACTTCAGTTTACCGATCTATTGTAAAGCGGGACTGAACGATCAATAGAGAGTAAAGTCTTAAAGCTGTGCAACAAGCAGATCACCGAGTTATAGCGATGCGATATGCCTCTCCATTGATTCGTAAGAGATAGACTCCCTCTGCTAGGCTAGCAACAGGGATCGTAAGCGTATCAGCGCCTTCTCCGACGGTCTGATAGACTACAACACCATCCATCGTATAGATAGAGATAGACGACCCAGCCTCTACACCAGACAGATAGAGAAGGTCCTTTGCAGGTATAGGTCTGACATTGTATTGCTTATCCGTGGTAGAGGGTGTTGCGACAGCGTTATCCTTTTTGACAGGTTCAATAATCATGAAGAAGACCTTCTTCTCTATCCAAAACTTCAGCGATAGCTCCTTAGTTGCCGTAGCGAGTCCTTTGGAGCCATCGTTTAGTGAGATGACCTCTAGAGGATCTGGGAAGCCGTTTAGCTGGAGCCACTGAGCGAAGGGTTGAGATGTCTTAGCCTCTTCTAGAGACCCCATACAGTTTATTTGTCCCGTAATATAAGGCGAGCCTCCATCTTGAGGTTTGTAGTAGTAGTTTACTCGATTGAAGTTGGTCTGAGATACTTTTTCCTTTGGAGTTACATATAGATGAGCATACTCATCCCAACGAGTAGACTCGTATATGCGGAGTCCTAACTTAGTCTCATAAGCTCTAACCTTGTCTGTGTCGACTGATCCTGTAAGCATCGAGAGATCTGGGAAGTCTTGTACATCAGGAATAGGCGCGTGCAGGATCTCCAACTCGCCCTCCTTGGGAACAACCGTAAATGCGACCTCTTGAGTCACCTCCGTATTGTTGATCTGAAAAGTTACAATAGCCTCCCCGACAGACTCCCCCTTTAGCTCCTTTGTCGTAGGATCATAGCTCACGACACTTGGATTACTTGATGTCACCGTATACATATCGATATACTCAGCAGGAGTTATATCTACATGGTAGTCCTTAGCAAGAGCTAGTTTCTGCCCAACTTTGATACGGAAGGCATTTGGTGTCACAGAGATTGTAGGCTCTTGGGGCTTATCCCCTCCTGGCTTATCCTTAAAGAGTCGTACCGTGCATAGATTGGCCTTGTCTGGATATTGGCTGGTTGAAATGCCACTGAAAAAGATTGTTGTGTACTTTGCCTTGTCCGTAGCCCAGTAAAAGCCCCCCGAAGCATAGTTATAGAGCTTTCCGCCCACTTTGATGCCAACCGTGGGGATAATACACTCCTCGACCTGGTCCGCACGTTCAGCCCACCACGCTTCTGAGGCAATATCTGATATAGAGCCTGTGAACTCCTCTCCTAGATAGCATACAGATATTTTGATATAAGCATCTACTGGTGGCTCTTGCTCTGTTTGTGTCATGCCCACACGCTCATATCTGTAAGCACAGCGATACTTATTGTCAGGCGCTGCTGGGAACTTTTCATCCCATGACTCTGTTGGTTTGCAGAGACGTAGCGCATAGCTCACTCCATCACCTTTATTGTAGTAGTCACTAGCGAAGCTGTACCGCACATCGCCAAAGCTAATAGTCTCAATCTCACCCTGGATCAAGCCTTCCTTGATAAAGTTCACGCCATACTCATAATAGTCGGAGAGGAGGCCGTTCCACTCAGCACTAGAGGGCAGGTGGTAAGCGACTCCATCTATAGAACAATGTGCAAAACGCTCATTAGCATCAGCATAGGAGAAGTACCCACTCTCTGAGGCGGTCTCATCTGTAACAAAGGAAGCCCCATCTGCTGCTAGATTGTACTTAGCAACATAGTCTATCGGGAGCTCGGGGCGCGTGCCTGTAGTCGCTCTCGCTGCTTGACCATTAGGACGATAGGCCTGTGCTGTAAGACCCGTTAGTGACACTAAAACGAGTAATAGGATTTGGATAGCTCTATTCATATTTCACTTAAGTTATTGGTTGGAACAAAGGTACACTTTTTCCAATAAGAAGTAAACTTAGTGCTGTATGGGGGCTGACGCATTATTTATACAGGATGAGTTCATCCACATCTCTATGAGGAAAATCGAATTCTCTAGGATGTTGAACAATTCCTCCGTGGAAATCTTTGATTATCCAGGGAGGAAATGAAAAATTCTTCCGAAGAGATTTTTCTTTCTTCCGAAGTATCGTTTGATTCTTCCGAAGTATTGTTTGTTTCTTCCGAAGAATTTTTTCTTTCTTCGGGAGCTATTTGGGAAGTTCCTCGGGAGGAATCCGAATCATCGGAGAGGTAGGCGTAATCAGAGAGGATTTTTTGCAAAGCGTTTAGGACACTATTGATTAGTGGGTGGAATGTAGGCAGCTTTATCGAATGTACAGTATTGACTTGAATAGATTTTTTTTACTACCTTTGGGGCGTTATACTCAACTGATATCGTTACAATGAAGCAAAACTACCTGTTTCTCTTTCTCTTGTCACTCTTATGTGCGACTTCTGTATTTGCTCAGAATGACGGCACCAAGCGCGAGGTAACACTTGCAGAAGCTGGTACGCTATCGCAGCAGATACCAGAAAGCGAATATGCCACTCTCCAGCAACTCACACTAAAGGGAGACATCAACTACCATGATCTTACCTTCATCCGAAAGAAGCTCAAGGAGCTACAGAGCCTCGACTTTGCAGAGACCAAGATCTTGCGTGTGGAGCGCGCACCAGGCTCCGAGGCCTACTATCCCGCCGACACTCTTTTTGACTATGCTCTAGAAGAGATGCCTAAGCTACAGAGCGTTAAGATCTCCAAGAATATCAAGGCTATTGGTATAAAAGCTTTCCACAATAATGTGGCACTTACCGAGGTTGAGATCCCCGAGGGAGTCACTCACTTAGGTGGATACGCTTTCGCCTTCTGCAAAGGGCTTAAGAAAGCTACAGTTCCAGGTACTGTCAAGACTGTCGAAAACTACGCATTCCTCGGTTGTACCGCGCTCGAGGATATTTCCCTAGGCGAGGGCATGACAATGCTCGGGGGCGATATGTTCAATGACTGCAAGAGTCTCACACAGATCATCCTACCTAGCACGATAGAGACTATAGGGGGGCAAAGCTTCAAGGGATGCATCCTACTCACCGAGCTGACTATCCCTGCAGCTTGTAAGCAGGTAGGCATGCAGATCCTGAGAGACTGCCCAGCTATGAAGGTCATCACTTCTCTCGCTACGACAGCTCCTGAAGCTTCACCAAAGAGCTTCTACCCAGAGCAGTTTGATGATATAGAGCTTCGTATCCCCGCGGAGGCGCTTTCTAGCTATCTAGACTCACCCGTCTGGAGTCTCTTCAAGCGCACCTGTGACTTGGAGGGTAAGCCTCTATCAGTTGCTATGCCACACGAAGCTACCGCGCCTACTGCTTTCTGGCAAGATGGATACCTACACATAGCTCATGTCTCTGGGTACACCATCGCTATCTACGATATGGCGGGTCAGCTACTGCTACAAGACACCCCAGCAGGGGAAACTGTCTCCTACCCACTACCACAGGGTCGCTACATCATACAGACGCCCTATGGTACGCTACAGACACTCTAATGAATGACTAATCTGCATATACACACTATTAGATAAATGAAAAGAATACTACTACTCACATCAGCTCTACTACTGAGCTTGCTAGGACTCACTAGCACCCTAGCTGCACAGCAGACGCTCCGTGCAGATGACGCCTATCTACCTTTAGGGCACTGCAAGTATATAGACCCAGACGTAAAAGGACGAGGTTGGTCTATCGGCACCTTTGGGGATAAGCCCGTCGGTCTGTGGGCTCGTGCTAGTCGCTCTATGCTGGCTCCCTATGAGGGGTGCCAAGTAGTCGGTGTACGCATCGGTGTATCCAAGGCTGTCAACGCTATAGATGTATCACTTCTCAACAATATCATAAAGCGCGAGAAGATTGTTACCAAAAAGGCTGATGTCGAGTTTGGATGGAATGAGGTACGCTTTGACAAGCCTGTAGAGATTACCAGCAACCTCAACGAGCTCGTCTATGGCTTCCAGTTTTTGGAGAAAAACATCGTAGATCAAGAGATGCCTTATTTCTTCTACTGCGACTACAACTTTGATGCACCCAATGATGCCTTCTACGTCAATGTGTCAAATGGGTCCTTTGACTCACGAGCCAAAGACAATGGTGCGCTACTACTTCAGCTGATGATTGCTGGTCCTGCGGACAAGGTCAACGACAGAGCCAGCCTTTCTGACCCTCGCATGGACATGGCTCTAGACGCCTCTGGCAAGCTCGGGGTATCTTATATGGTACGCAACGATGGAGCTAATGATATCAACCAGCTAGAGATCACCTACTCTGTCGGAGGACGAGTCATACTCACAGACCTGCAGACCGAGACGATCAAGCATCTCAAGGAGCTACGCATCAAGACAAAAGGGATCCCCGTGGCTAACGGACAGACCCTCACGGCTCGTATCACCAAGGTCAACGGACATACGACTGATCTACCAGGCTTCCAGATCGAGGTAAAGGGTGTCGCAGAGAAGACCTTCGCTCGTAAGGTACTCCTAGAGCAGTTCTCTACTGAAAATTGCTCCAGCTGTCCCTCTGGACACAAATATCTCGACAAGGTACTCGCAGAGGATGCTTACGCCGACCACTTCGTTTGGGTTACGCATCACGTTGGCTTCGGACGAGACACTTTCTCTCTACCAGAGAGCGAGGCGCTGATTTTCTTCTATGAAGAGGACGAGTACGCTCCATCGATGCTCTTAGACCGTACACACACGGAGCTAAAGCACTTCTATGAGAAGTACGCCTACACGATGCTCCCCATTATGACTAGTCAGGATGAGTTCAATCATCAGCTACTCGATGAGGCTCTCGCACGTCCAGCCTTCGTCACGGTAGACATCAAAGAGGAGTGCAAGCCTGACACGCGCCAGCTCGATCTGACCATCTCTGGGCAGACTTATCGCGAGTATCTAGACGCGGACAATCTCTACCTCAACCTCTATCTCGTCGAGGATGACATCTACTCACGCAGACAGGCTGGTGCTGGCAAGGCTAGCGATGGTGGGCTCAAGCCAGTCTACCACCACGGTGTGATACGCCAGATCTCTCTCGGAGGGGGCGGGCTGAAGCTTACCCTTGATGACAAGGGCGAGTACACCTATGGTACCTCCCTACAGATCCCTAAGGAGTGGAGTGCCGCCAATATGCGTATTGTCGCTTTTGTCTCCAAGAGTCTTAAGGGCGGAGCTAGGAATGCGGAGGTACTCAACAGCAACGAGACCAAGATAGCCGCTTATCGGAGCATCGCACCTACACCTGATCAGGAGATGATGGTACAGCTCTATGCGCAGGATGGACGTATCTACGTATCAGGTGAGGGAGCGACAATAGCAGCTATATATAATATGTCTGGAGAGCTGATGACCAACGAGGCACTCCTTCCTGGCATTTACATTGCGATGGTAGAGACCTCTTTCGGTTCTTATATGCGCAAGGTCATCGTCTACTAACAATCACGCTATACACTTTCTAATAAAGACTTAACTCAATATCTACTTATGAATAAGATTATAAGCAACCTACTTATCACCCTCGGCACCTTAGTAGCAGTAACACTACTGGGAGTGCCACAGGTACAAGCGCAGACAGAGCTCAGCCGACTTAGGACATCCGAATATGTCGCCAAGGACATCAATGGTAAGGAGCACAACATCGATGCTATCCTCAAGTCTGGCAAGGCTATCCTGATAGACTTCTCTGCCACTTGGTGTGGTCCCTGCTGGTCTGTACACAAGCTTGGTATTTTGGAGAGGGTCCATGAGATGTTTGGTCCCAATGGAACCAATCAGATTGAGATCCTCTGGGTAGAAGCATCAAGTGAGCCTATTGAAGCTATCTATGGTGATGCTAGCAAGTACAAAGATGGCCCGACGAGGGGCAACTGGACGAAGGATACCAACGGCAAGCCTGTACCCTACCCCCTCATATCAGACAGCCAGTTGGCCGCCAAAATCTTTGGATTTAGCATCTTCTCCTTCCCCACCTTCGTACTCATAGGTCCTGACAAAAAATGGACTAACTGTGACGAAGCTATATATGACTATGATGATCAAGCTCGTATGATCTTCGACCATGACTTCAAGAAGCTCAAGCAGATGCTCACGCTCTTCTTGACAAAGAACGACAAGCCTGAGGAGGTTGAGTTCTCTGGTATGACAGAGATCTATCTAGGTGAGACCACCACGCTAGACCTTCACTACACAAGCGTCGCCCCAGTCACCTCTATTGCGTACGATGCACCCGAGGGTATCAGCGTCACCAAGATCAGTGATACACAATACAAAGTCTCCGCTCAGCGAGTTGGCACTTATGAGATCACGGCAACTGTAACTAACAAAAACGGATCGGCAAAGGGTCGTGTCACGCTGACCGTCTCGGAGCCAATCTCTACCTTCCCCATCTTCAGTCCTATGGACAATAAAGAAAAGATGGACAAGGGGTGGCGCTCTGTCGATCACGATGGAGACGGATTCGCCTTTGACTCTGCTCTAGGACGTGGATTCTACGAGCGCGTCGGATTCATCCCCGAGGAGACCTACAATGCAGGTGCTGAGAATAGTAAGGATTGTCTCATCTCATGGGGTAACTTCTTCCCAGTGACTATGGACGAGAGAGGCCGCGTACAGGGCTACGAGATCTCTCCGCAGAATGAGCTGCGCTCAGCCCCTATGAAGATCGACGCCAATGCATCGAAACCAACTTTCTCCTGCTATATCAGTCACTTCCTAGGTGACGACAAGCCAGACCAGCTGAAGGTGATGATCTCTGAACCAGGCGGTACACCCGTAGAGTTGCTGGCTCCACAGAATTCTACTGAGGACTGGAAGCAGATCAAAGCAGATCTCTCTGCTTACAAGGGCAAGACCATCTACCTCTCACTGATACCAGTCGTCAATGGCTCTAGTGGCATCGCTGTAGACCAGCTCCGCGTGACGATGGACGGCTCGACAGATGTTGAGACTCCTACACTCACGCTTCAGACGTCGCTCTATCCCAACCCTGCGACTGACTACATCACGGTCCGCACAGTAGAGGGTAGCGTCATCGAGCTCTTCGCCAGTGACGGCACAGTCGTAGCTACTGCTCAAGCAACTAGTGCTGAGACTACGATGACCGTATCACAGCTACCCGCAGGGCGCTACCTAGCCCGCATCACAGCGCCTGATGGCGAGACCATACTACGTCCCGTCATCATCCGCTAAGCTTTAGATAGGATAGCCATCCACTCTTACCCCCCTATAGAGGGGTCGAGAGTGTGTATGTGCAGAAGCTCCTCTTTCAAGAGAAAAGCTTGTACAAGGCATTAACAACTCAACTTTATCAATGGTTTACTATGAAACAGATTGCTTATCTAATCACTACCCTAGCACTCCTCATCGGGGTTGCTAGTTGTCAGAGAGAGTGCCCAGATGCCTCCCCAACGAACATCTCGGTACTCCCCGGGTCGCTCACAATGCATGTCGGAGAGTCTCAGACCCTGCAGGTGACTTATGAGCCTAAGGATGTGAGCTTCCCGATCTCGTATGAGAGTCAGTCGGTAGACGTGGCTACTGTGACAGAACAAGGCGTTGTACACGCTGTCAAGGAGGGTAAGACCAACATCATCATAAAGGTCGCAGATAAGGAGGTCTCCTGCCCAGTCACAGTCGTTGCCAAGGAGGTGCCCGTCGAGACTACACTAACCGTGACGACCCCAGAGCTCACTATCATGAAGGGACAGAAAGCCTACCCCATATAATGCGTCAGCCCTGCCAAGCACCCTCCATTTGAAAATTTATAACTATATTAGCGGGCAGTTTGCTAAGAGGAGACTCTTAGCGGTCTTTTTATGTGTCCTTTTAGGACTGTAGACACGCACACTAGACTCAACATTATAACAGTACATTTACTATGAAGAGAATTACCACTTACTGGCTATCTCTGATAGCCCTCCTGCTCCTTCCTCTGGGAGTGACAGCGCAGACGGTCGTCCTGGAGGAGACTTTCGACGAAATCACATCGGGCAGCAATACGAAGAATCCGCGCTTCGCAATGCTCTCTCGCTGGCAAGGCAATGAAAACATCCTCTTGCCAAAGAATCTCTACCAAGCTGACCACGCCATCCTCGCTGGTAGCCCTTCAGGCACAAGTGTTGGCTCTTTTGAGCTCAAGGAACTGGATCTGTCGGGCAATGCTGGAGCCTTTGACGTGACACTACAGATCAAGGGTAGTAACACTGACGGATCTGGCATTCTCAAGGTGTCTATCGTAGGCAACGATGGTTCCGCTCAGCAGTATATACCCACTAAGTATCGTGAAGATGAGTGGGAGACTTATACGTTTTCCTTCACTGGTGGACAGAGTACTACGGCTATCCGTATTGAGACGCTCAACAACACTGATGCTGGCAACTGTAAGGGCGTTTTCATCAACAACCTCGTAGTCTCTCAAAAGCAAGGAGAGCCTACACTCGTATCTGATGTTAAGTCGGTAGACTTCCGCCGTGCAAACATTTCCTACACCACCATACAACGAGTAGAGATCACAGGGACCAATCTTACGGCTCCCATCAATACCGAGATACAGGGTTCAGGCAAGGATGTCTTTAAGGTAGACGAGAGGGCCGACAATGGAGATCAGCACACACTCACCTTAGCGTTTACACCTACCGCTGCTGGCAAGTACGAGGCTACGCTACACGTCACCTCTGGTGATCTAGCCCTTGACATCCCGCTGACAGGTGTCGGTGTAGACCCCGAGAACCCCTACGGCTTAGACCCTAACGCTACTCCTACTGAGACCCTCAGTGAGACATTTACCAATGATCCGCTACTCGCTGGCTGGCGTGAGATCGCCTTCGAGGGTGAGGTACATTGGCAGCGCGCAGTTCCTTACAATGACGAGCCCGTTATGTCTATCGAGGCTGCTGGCTCTCGTCAGAAGGTGCGCTCAGCTCTCATCACTCCTCTAGTCAAGGTGCCTGGTGCTGGCCACAAGGTACTACTGACCGCAGACTACCGTGTAGGTAGCGCCAAGGGTGGCGAATTCCTTATCAAGCGCTTTAACAAGCAGGGCAAACTCATATCACTCCTGAAGTCGATAATCCCCACAGAGCCTACCGATGGTATCGCATATAAGTCGACTCCGCTCTCTATCCCCATCGAGTCTGATGGCAAGGATAGCTACTTCGTCTTTGAGTATGTCGGTGATGACTCTCCAGAGGATGAGGCAGAGCGCAAGACGCTGACTATCCTACTAGATAATGTCAAGCTCTCTGCTGAAGAGATTCCAGCTCCTGTGATCACTACAGATCTAGAGCAGATAGACTTCGGCTCTGTCGATAAAGGCTCTAAGCTAGTCAAGGCCATTGTCGTCACGGGAGAGAATATCACCTCACGTATTACAGCTGAGGTCGTAGGTCGTGACAAGGATCTCTTTGAGCTAGACAAGCTCGGTATACCCGCCATGGGAGGTACGATCCAGGTCACCCTCAAGGGAACTAAGGAGACCACTCTCGAGGCAAAGCTTGTCCTAACGGCCAAGGGTGAAGGGATCAATATGAATGCCACCAAGGAGATTCCTCTCGTAGGTAAGATCGTCACGAGCACCCAGGAGATCCTAGCTGAGACAGCTCCCGTACGCTTTACCGCTGAGGGACTTACCATCGTCTACGATGCCACCGTAGCGCTATACAGTGCTGATGGGCGCCTGCTCCTAACGGGTAGCTATCGTGCTGGAGACAATATCCGTGTAGACTACACAGGTAATGTTATCGTATATGTAGAAGGTGTCGCCTACAAGGGTACACTTCGCTAATGTTAACCCGTGAGCTTGTTGTACAGCGACGAGCTCACGCTAATCGAATCACTCAATAGCTTATTTGTATATGAAAAAGAATTGCAGATGGAGCCTCGGGCTACTGCTCTCAGCACTCATTCTCCTCGTTGGGTGTCAAGACCCGAAGCCTCAAGCAGAGAGCTTGACCCTATCTAAGACGAGGGTCTCTATTGCCGTCGGCGAGGAAATTATGCTGACACGTGCCGGTGAGGGTGGCGCTGTCGAAGTCACACTACCAGCTGGAGAAGACTTCACACTGTCAGTAGATAATGGGCAGATAGCTCAAGTAGATGGTAAAACCATCAAGGGACTTGCCGCGGGCAAAGCCTCCGTCACCGTAACAGCTGGCACACAGCATGCGACCCTGATTGTCGAGGTACAAGCTTCTAACAACAAGCCGGAGCAAAAGCTAACGCTCTCCCCTACATCGATCAATGTACCAGTGGGTCGTGCAGTCGTCTTCGGTACACAACAAGGAAATGGTGTCGATGTGGTTGTCACAACGGAGCCTGCGGCTGACTTTGCAATCTCCACTTCGGAGAGTGACAAGGTCCAGATCTCAGGGCACAAAGTGACGGGTCTTGCTGTAGGCTCCTATACGCTAGAAGTCTCAGCAGGGAGCGCCAAGGCGACCTTCGAGCTTACCGTGGAGGAATGTGCGGATAAAGATCTAACAGGCACATTCCTCAAGAACTCTGGCAAGAAGACTATCTTCGTTCCAGACAAGCTTGACAAGGTGTGGGACCTTCAAGAGAAGCTCAAGAATCTCATGGAGTCAAACACTAACTACCTGTTTGATCACCTCGATGAGGAGCACAAGGCAATCTGGTTTATCGACAAGAATGCTAAGAATGGTCACTTCGCGATGGCCTATTCACATATTGCTTATGTAATCAAACCTGGAGGTGGTGAGATGCCGTACCTAGAGGGAAGGTATATGGATGAGCTCAATGGGATGTTTGAGCTCATTTGGGTTGGTCTTTTAGAGGATGTAGGCTTTGAGATAGACCCCAATAGTCCTCCCGAACTGCAGGTGGATCAGGATGGCAGCCACTACTTTGAGGATGTCCATCCCACGCTACCCTACATGGTGCGGATGTTCTACAAAACTCGCACCGATGACTCTGGAAGCAAAGTCGAAGACATATACGTTCGTATGACTCCGATAATCAGTATGTAAGTAACGAGACTTACTTATCTGGCCACATAAGATGAGGGGGGCAAGATCAATCTTGCCCCCCTTTCTTTCATCATGGGGCGACATTCCCCTCTTCCTCAAGTTTTCACCTCGGATTTAAGGTGCATGCAAAAGTTTTTCTGTGGATTATTTGGTGGTTTGATTTTTTCTTTCTACCTTTGCACTCACAAACGATGACAGAAGTGTCTGTCGGTAGTAAAGGATTTGTCCCATGGTGTAATGGCTAGCACTACAGG
>UMCF01098774.1_pt1 | contig 14508 bp, 9 predicted proteins | sample 1964131 | NCBI WGS metagenome assembly UMCF01 (sample SAMEA4835958, study PRJEB28245) | human gut metagenome | biome: gut microbiome; material: fecal sample | place: Denmark | collected 2008
TTCTCATCCAGCCCCACCGTCTGCCTGACGGAGAAGGAAAAAACCGTCGGCAGCGTAACGAGCGACGATCTCGTTGAGCTTCTCAACGCATGGACGTCGGCCGACGGCGGCGCGAAATGGCGCAAGTGGGTTTTAAATACGACCGCCGAAGGCATAGAACGCACGGGCGGAAAGTACCCCAATCCCTCTCAGGCTTACCCCGGCTATTCGGCCGAAACGCCTGTTTATAAAGACAGTGTACCCATGGAAACGCTCTATGAGTCGCAGTCGGATGCGCAGCCCGGCATATGCTACAGCATAGGCGACGTAAAAGAGCTTGAGATGCTCGCAAAATTCGTAAACGAGGGTCACAATACCGAGGGCGCGACCTTCTTCCTCACAGGCGACCTCAGCATAGTAATAAACGGCTCGTTTTATAAGGGCGAAAGCTGGGTGCCCATAGGCAACAGCGAGACAAACAGCTTCAAGGGCGTGTTCGACGGCCAGGGCTTTGTCATAAACGAGCTTATTATAAATAAGTGCAACGATCCTGCCGGCCTGTTCGGCTATGTCAACAGCACCAATGCCGTCATCAAAAACGTCGGCGTCGGCGGCGGCATAACCGCAAACGACTATGCCGGCGGCATTGTCGGCTTCCTGCGAGCCGGCACGGTGTCAAACTGCTGGGTGGGCATGAACGTAAACGGCGATAAGGCAACAGGCGAGATCGTCGGATATATGGACAATGCGCGCATATATAACTGCGCGGCCTACGGTACGGCTACGGATAACCATAAGTATGGCGCAATAGTCGGCGAATCGACCGTAAACAGCACCGTGCAGTATTGCTACTACAGTAATGACAACTCCGACGTCTCCGGGACCCCGAGCGTCGGAAACTACAGCATAAACGTTCCCTTTAAGATCACAAACGGAGACTATACTCTCACGCGCAGCGTGAATATAAATGGGCAGAAAACGCTCAAGGTGCTCAACGCGCTCAACTATTGGGTCGATACGCTCGGCGCAAATCAGAACATGCGCCACTGGAAGCAGGACATGTCTCCTGCCAGCATTGCCCGTCTGCGCGGAAGCTTCCCGGCGCATATATATTTTAACGATCCCTCGAGTCTTGAATATATAAGCGAGCAGCCGGAGGAAGTCGATCGCACGGATAATCCGTATAACGTGATCTATAAATGCACGGCGACAATGACGGAGCTGTACGACAGTAAAACGGATGCTCTGGCCGGAGGAAACTACAGTATATCCACCGGCGACGAGCTCGGACTTTTGTCGAAGTACGTTCAGGAGGGCTATTCCACAAGGGATGCAAACTTCTATCTGACCGATAACGTCAATATCACGACTCAGGGCATCGACGTCGAGGGCGCAGGCTGGGTCCCCATAGGCACGACGCTCAATAACCACCAGGGCATATCCACCATTACATATTTCCGCGGAAATTTTGACGGCTGCGGATACACCGTATCGGGACTGTATCTTGTATCAGACTTCATCGACATGGCCGGACTTTTCGGCCAGTGCTGGGGCAGCACCATCAGAAACCTCGGCGTTGCCGGCGAGATGCTCGCCGATGACGAGGTCGGCGGCATAGTCGGCAGAGCAAACAGCTGCACTATCGAAAACTGCTGGTCATCCGTTATCATTCAGGCCTCCACCGAGGTCGGCGGCATAGTTGGCTATGCGCACAATTCCACCATAAATAACTGCGCTGCCTACGGACCGCTTTACACCACCAGCGACGAGGGCGAGAAGTCCGGCTTTGTCGGGCGGTCAAACGGCTCGACATTCAATAACTGCTACTATCTCTACGGCCTTATCGACGATTTCTACAATAAGACCGATAAGGACAGCGTTTTTAACGACTGCATGTACTTCAAGTACGATGTTGACGGAACGCAGAAATGCACCCTCAAGCGGGCCGTCACCATCGACAGCTACACCGGCGACGATATGCTCGAGGCGCTCAACGCCTGGGTCTATAAGCAGGACAGCGAGCTTTACTGCTCGTGGCACACCGCCTCGTCCATAAACGAGATACCCGGCGCAAACGGCTATTTCCCGGTTCTCGTAAACCCCAAGCTGAGCGGCACCGGCGCGGACGACGGCTACTGCGGCGACTATGAGGCGACAAACACCATGCGCGCACTGTACAGTACACGCTCCGACGGCGTCGAGGGCGGCTGCTACAGCATAAGCAATATGGACGATCTCGTTGCGTTCAGAAAATATGTCAACGAAGGCTACAAGACCAAGGACATAATCTTCTTCATGACGCATGATATCGACATGTCCTTAAGCTACTCGGCCGCAAGCGGAACCTCGTGGACTCCGGTCGGCACGGTGAAGGAGCCGTTCAAGGGAATATTCGACGGTCAGGGCTATACGCTCAAGTATCTGTACATAAACAGCACGGCCGACGATCAGGGCTTCTTCGGCCAGGTGACGGGCAACAGCGCCGTTATCAAAAACCTCGGCATCAGCGGCTCGGTAACGTCCAAGGGCGTAAACTCCGCGGCCATATGCGCAGATTTCAATTTCGGCACGATAGCAAACTGCTGGTCGAGCTGCAATGTTGCAGGCGCGGCAAACTCCGGCGGCATTATCGGCGGCGGCAATATGGGCACCGTCATTAACTGCACAAGCTACGGCGCAGTAAACGGCGCATCGACCTACGGCGCGATTGCCGGCGCTCCGGTCGGTACGGTGCTCAAATACTGCTATTATCTCTACGGTACCTGCCAGCAGGGCTATCCTTCGGATAAGGGCGTTCTGTATCCCACGGTGCAGAGCTTCAACGGCACCGGCGCTGCATGCATACTCGCAGAGTATGTGACTGTTGAGGGAACGCGCACCAGGAACGTGTCCTCGGCGCTCAAAATGTACGTCGATGCCCATCCCGAGACTAACTACTGCTACTGGGGCATAGGCGACTCCGAGGAGTATTACCTCCAGGGCGTCACCGGCTTCCCGGTGCTCATCTCCGCGTCCGACACAAAGGGTGATCATGACTACAAGCAGTATCAGGCCGAGTTCAAGGACAAAAAGTATTTCTCCGTTTTGGCGGCTCTCAAGGACGCAAACGCTGCCGAGGGCGGCGGCGTCGTGACGCTGCTTATAAACGCTCAGCTAAAAAACCGCGAGGATATAGTCTTTGATGATGATGTTACGCTCAACACCGCCGACTTTTCGCTCATAATTATGTCCAATGTCTCCGTAAAGAGCATGAACCAGCTCCTCGGCACGTTCATAATAAAAAGGGGCGGACTTATAAACCTCAATGGGGATAAGTTCATTTACTCGCAGCCGAAGGCCGACGATTCGTGCAACAGTGCGTTCTATTCAAAGGAAAGCCTGACCATCCAGACCGTCGCGACCGAGGAGCCCACGGCATACGATCTTACTTTCTACAGCGGCGAATTTATCGTAAACGCGGCTCTTGATTCCGGCAATCCTCATAAGATACCCGGCGGCAGCAAGCTTACGATCAAGGAAAGGGCCACGCTTAATGTCGAGCGCAACGCCCGCATACGCACGACCGGCGGTGCTCAAATATTTGACTACGGCACCATAAAGATCGGTAACGCGACGCTTGACCGCAACAAGGGAAGCCGCATAGTCGGCGTTCTTGAAGACAAGAGCGGAACCGTGACTCTGCCGTTTATCTACTACGAAGGATATCATCTGCGCGGCTGGGCGGCAAACGATGAGCTGTACGCTGCCGGCAGCAGCGTTGAGGTGCCGACGGCGACCACCTTCACCGCAAGCTGGGCGATCGGCGACAGGCTCGATCCCTATCCCGGCGACGACAGCTACACCGATGACGGCGAGCTTGTGTATGAGTTCAAGATCCACGTCATTCAGGCCGAGGGCGGAAAGATAAGCCCCGAGACAATGAATGTCGCGCGCGGCGAAACCCTCAAATTCAAGGTCGAAGCCTCCGAGGGCTACTACATCAAAAATGTCCTCGTTGACGGCGTGAGCGCGACCCTTGACGATAACGGCGAATATCAGTTCATAAGCGTTGGCGAGGATCACAGCATAACGGCCATGTTTGCCAGATACACAAACACGGACTATAATAGTTATGTAAACCGCTTTACCGACGTTAAGCCAAGCGACTGGTGCTATAACAATATCCGCTTTGCGTACACCATGGGGCTTATGCAGGGCACGACGGCAACAACGTTCTCGCCCAATGACCCGACCGTCAGGTCGCAGTTCATAACCGTTTTGTGGCGTATGTCCGGCAGCCCGGTCGTACCCGGCGACGGATGCAAGTTCACCGATATCAGCCCAAGCAGCTATTGCTATGAGGCTGTCCGCTGGGGCGTTGCAAACGGCATAATCAACGGATTTTCCGAAACTACTTTCGGCCCGAACGGAAAGCTTACTCGCGAGCAGCTTGTAACTATGCTGTTCCGCTATGCCAAGAACTATGCCGGCGACGATGTGTCCAAGTACGACACGACCAATATCCTCGGCTACTCCGATGTGCTGAAGATATCCAAAGGCATGACGCAGCCCTTCCAGTGGGCGATCGGCGCAGGAATAATAACCGGAACGAGCAGCACAACGCTCACTCCGCAGGGAACTGCGACCCGCGCCCAGATAGCCGCGATACTTTCGCGCTACTGCAACCAGTTTGTCCTCAAGGTTCCCGTAATAATGTAAATCAACTCTCTCTCCCGGCCTTTGGCCGGGAGAATTTTTTTAACATGGCTATTTTCCTATTGACAAAATAGGAAATGAATATTAATATAACAACGTTATATAACACTGCTATATAAAAGGGGAATGTGCTGTGTCCACTGACGATGCTTCAACGCTTGAACGTATTCATAAGGCTGCGAAGGCCGAGTTTATGGAAAAGGGCTATCGATCGTCCTCTCTTCGCAGCATAGTTAAAGCCGCCGGAGTAACGACCGGTGCGTTCTACGGCTATTATGCCGGCAAGCAGGAGCTGTTTGCCTCGCTTGTGGACGAGGAGTATAGGTACATAATCGGCGCATATAAGGATGCTCTCACCGAATTTGAGCAGCTTCCAATAGAGCAGAAGCCCGAGCATATGGGCAAGGCCGGGCATGCGTGCATGGTGAAAATGCTTGAGTATTCCTTCGACCATCACGACGCGCTGTTTCTCATTCTCCGCCGCTCGGAGGGCACAAAGTATTCCGGCATGATCGACGAGCTTGTTGAGCTTGAGGTCGAGGGTACGCACAATTACTACGAAGTGCTCCGTCAACTCGGAAACACCGTGCCGCATATCGACGAGCACCTTGAGCATATCCTTGTGACCGGCATGATGAATGCCGTTTTCGAGATGATAGTTCACGATATGCCGCAGGCCGATGCAGGCAGATATCTTGACGAGCTTGCCGAATTTTACACGGCAGGCTGGCTGAAAATTATGGGTCAGTAAATCGTTTAATTTTTTGGCCTCGAGTTAGCAAAGGCTAACTCGAGGCGGATCAAATATCGGGAAGCATTGCTTTCCGGAGCTAAATTTTAAACAGGGAGGCAGTCCATTTGAAAAAACAATCAAATCTCGGCCGGCTGCTGAGCTATGCCGGCAGCAGAAAGATACTCTCGTATCTTTCGTGGTTCTTTGCCGCCGTGAGCGCGCTCATAGCGCTCGTGCCGTTCTGGTACATATGGCGGATACTTAAAGAAGTGATAGAGGTCGCGCCGAATTTCGGCGAAGCGGTTAACATAACGCACTACGGCTGGATGGCCGTGCTGTTTGCCGTCGCCGCCGTTTTGGTGTATATAACGGGGCTTATGTGCTCGCACATGGCGGCGTTCCGCATAGCAACGAACATGCGCATAGAAATGACCGAGCATATCTCGAAGCTTCCGCTCGGCGTTATTGAGCAGTTCGGAAGCGGCAAGCTGCGCCGCACGATATCCGAAACGACCGGCGCGACCGAGGCGTATCTTGCCCATCAGCTGCCGGATAAGGCCAAGGCAATAGCAAACATAGTCGGCATGCTCGCTTTGCTTGCCGTGTTCGACTGGCGTCTCGGACTTTTGAGCCTTGCGCCGGTGCTGCTTGCGTTTATCTGCATGAGCGGCATGACGGGCAAAAACATGCAGCGCAAGATGACCGAGTATCAGAATGCGCTGGCGGATATGTCAAACGAGGCAGTTGAGTATGTCCGCGGCATCCCGGTCGTGAAAACCTTCGGCCAGACCGTGTTCTCGTTTAAAAAATTCAAGGGAACGATCGACAATTACGAGAAGTGGACGACGTCGTATACGCTCGATATGCGCGGACCGATGATGCTGTATACGCTGGCGATAAACAGCGTTTTCGCTTTCCTGATAGTCGGTGCTTTCTGGTTCTCGCACGGCACGGTGACTCCGAAGCTGCTGCTTGACGTGCTGTTTTATATCATCATAACGCCCGTTATAACGCTTACTATGACAAGCCTGATGTATATGAGCGAAAACAATATGATCGTTGCCGATGCGATAGAGCGCGTTGACAGTGTTCTTAAGCTCTCTGAGCTTAGCACATCGGATAATTTGCAGCATCCGGCGGACGGCTCTGTTGAGCTTGAAAACGTGAGCTTTTCCTATGACGGCAGCAAAAATGCCGTGGATAATGTTTCGCTGAAAATCGCCGATGGACAGACAGTTGCGTTTGTCGGCCCGTCAGGCGGCGGAAAATCGACCCTTGCGAGCATTATCGCCCGATTTTTCGATCCGCAATCGGGCAGCGTCAGGATAGGCGGAGCCGACGTCAGGCAGATCCCCAAAGACGAGCTTATGAACACGGTATCCTTCGTGTTCCAGAACAGCAGGCTCATCAAGGGCAGCATACTTGACAATGTCCGCCTCAGTAAGCCCGAGGCGAGCGAGGCCGAGGTCATGGCGGCGCTCAGGGCCGCACAGTGCATGGATATAATCGAAAAATTTCCGCAGGGCGTGAACACAGTCATCGGAAGCAAGGGAATTTATCTCTCCGGCGGTGAGATGCAGCGCATTGCCATTGCTCGCGCTATGCTCAAAAATGCGCCGGTGCTCATCCTTGACGAGGCAACCGCCTTTGCAGACCCGGATAACGAGGTCAAAGTGCAGCAGGCGCTCGGCGAGCTTGCGCGCGGCAAAACCGTCATTATGATAGCCCACCGCCTGTCAACCGTCGCAAACGCCGACCGCATCTTCGTCCTGCGCGACGGCAAGGTGATCGAAGACGGAAGGTTTGACGAGCTGAAGACCCAAAACGGACTGTTTGCCGACATGTGGAGCGATTATCAGAAGTCGGTGCAGTGGAAAGTTGCAAAGGAGGCGTAAGACATGGTAGAAAAACTTCAAAGGCGCTTTGCGCTCTCGCGCAAGGGCGCTGTGGACACGATAAAGGGCAGCCTGCTGTGCGCACTGCAAAACATATCATTCATGCTGCCGGTGTACATGCTGTACTGCCTTGTGTCGGATATGCTCGGCGGCGCGCTCACGGCCTCGCGCATCCCGTTTTACGCCGCCGGCACGGTTATATGCGCCGCAGTGATCTTAGTGTGTACATATCTTCAGTATAACAGCACATTCCTCGCAACGTATATCGAAACCGGCGTGCGCAGGATAGGCCTTGCCGAAAAGCTACGCAGGATACCGCTTTCGTTTTTCGGAAAGAAGGATCTTGCAGACCTCACCTCGGCTATCATGAACGACTGCGCGGTGCTCGAAACGAGCCAGTCGCACCATATCTGTCCGCTCATCGGCGCGATAATATCAACAACGCTTATTGCGCTTTCGCTGTTTATATTCAACTGGCGCATGGCGCTTGCATCCGTGTGGGTGCTGCCGGTTGCATTCTGCATAGTCGGCCTTGCTGCCGGAGTGCAGAAAAAGCTCTCGGCAAAATCCATGGCCGCAAGGCTCAGCTGCGAGGACGGCATTCAGGAGTGCATGGAGTCCATGCCCGATCTCCGCGCGAACAATGCCGAAAGGCGCTATCTTGACGGACTTAACAAAAAGCTGCGCGCATTTGAAGGCCGCCTTACAAAGTCCGAGCTTGGAACGGCGGTGTTTGTTGTTACCGCAAGCCTCGTGCTGCGCCTCGGAATAGCCACAACGGCGCTTGTCGGTTCGTATCTTCTCGTTGCCGGCGAGCTTGATATCATAACGTTTTTCATGTTCCTGCTGGTGGTTTCGCGCCTTTATGATCCACTTGAAGGCTCGCTGCAAAACCTTGCCGCCATAATTTCAACGAGCACGAATATCAAACGCATGAACGAGATCCTTGACCACCCCGTTCAGGAGGGCGAGGATAAGCTCACAAACGACGGCTGCGATATCGTGTTCGATCACGTCGGCTTTGCCTATGACGGCGGTGAGACCGTGCTGCGCGATGTATCGTTTACCGCAAAGCAGGGCGAGGTCACGGCGCTCGTCGGCCCGTCCGGCGGCGGCAAGACCACCGTTTCGCGCCTTGCTGCGCGCTTTTGGGATGTCGGCCGCGGCAGCATAAAGGTCGGCGGAATGGATGTGTCAAATATAGACCCCGAAACGCTCATGAGCTTGTATTCCATTGTGTTTCAGGATGTAACGCTGTTTGACAACACTGTTATGGAGAATATCCGCATCGGCAAAAAAGACGCAAGCGACGAGGAGGTCATGGCGGCGGCGCGCCTTGCAAACGTTGCCGAGTTTGTCGAGAAGCTGCCGGATAAGTGGAACTCGAATATTGGCGAGAACGGCTGCGAGCTGTCCGGCGGCGAGCGCCAGCGCATATCCATTGCGCGCGCCTTCCTCAAGGATGCGCCGATAATACTGCTTGACGAGGCAACTGCAAGCCTTGACGTTGAAAACGAAACGGCCCTCCAAACCGCGCTATCTCGCCTTATAAAGAACAAAACGGTGCTTATAATTGCCCACCGCATGCGCACCGTCTCCGGCGCGGATAAGATCGTTGTTTTGAAGGACGGCCTTGTTTCCGAGCAGGGCTCGCCCGAGGAGCTTTATAAGAAAAACGGAACGTTTGCCCACATGGTAAAGCTTCAAACCGAAAGCGAAAGCTGGAAAATTGAAGCCTGAATATGATAAAAACTCCGTATCTGAATTTTCAGATACGGAGTTTTTGTATACCCTGTTATCAGTGGCATCCGCAGCTGCCGCTGCAGCCGCAGTCACCGTCGTCGTGGTCGTGATCGCCGCAGCCGCCCGAGCAGCCGGAGCAACCGCCGCCGCAGCCGCCCTCGTCGGAAAGGAAGGGAAGCTGACCGTGCATGAGAAGCTCTGCGGCATCGTCGGAATTTCCGCAGAAGCCGGCAAATGCAACAATGCCGTATGCGGCCAGAGCAGCTCTTGCGTGTACACCGATGTTGCCGACGATAACGGCGTCAACATTAAGGCTGTCCATAAGATCGGCGACCGCCTGGTGACCGGTCTCCTTGACTTCGACGATCTCCTTGGAGAGGATCTCTGTGTTGTCGTCATTGGTCTTGTAAATGGCGAACATTTCGGCATGGCCGAAGTGCTCAAATATCTCGTTGTCCTTGTACGATACTGCAATTATCATGAGTTTTCTCCTTTTTCAATAAAGTCAGCCAGCTCATTGAGAGCGTCGGCGTCTATACTTTCGATTTCTCCGGCATCGACCATGGTCGCAACGACGGGGTCGATGGGAAGGCGCGCGGTGTGCTCAATGCCGTATTCCTTTGCTACCTGCTCGACCTTGCTTGAGCCGAAAATCTCGTGCTCCTTGCCGCAGTCGGGGCACTTGAAATAGCTCATGTTCTCGACTATGCCGAGCACGGGGATGTTCATGAGCTTTGCCATGTTTACAGCCTTTGCAACGATCATGGAAACAAGCTCCTGGGGCGAGGTGACGATAACGATGCCGTCAATGGGCAGCGACTGGAAAACCGTCAGAGGAACGTCGCCTGTTCCGGGAGGCATATCGACAAACATGTAGTCAACATCATCCCACAGCACGTCGCTCCAGAACTGAGTAACAACGCCTGCAATAACAGGACCGCGCCAAACGACGGGGTCGGTCTCGTTGTCGAGAATAAGGTTAACGGACATGATCTGCGTGCCCTTGTTTGAATAGCAGGGGATGAGCATATCCTCGGTGCCGCGCGCATGCTCGTGGATGCCAAATGACTTAGGGATGGAGGGGCCGGTGATATCCGCATCAAGCACAGCCGCCTGATATCCGCGGCTCTGCATCTTGCTTGCAAGAAGGCCGGTAACGAGGCTCTTGCCGACGCCGCCCTTGCCGCTGACGACGGCAATGACCTTTTTAACGCTTGCCGCAGGATTGAGCTTTGCGCGAAGATCTTGCTCCTGGCGTTCGCCGCAGTTTTCCTGACAGGTCGAACAATCGTGTGTACATTCGCTCATTTTGTAATACTCCTAATATCAAATATTGTTATCTAACACCATACTAACACTAACCGACTCTTTTGTCCAGCCGTTGAGTGAGATACATTGCGGCAAGACCAGTAAACGCACCCGTTACAACCGCCGAGGCAAGAAGAACAGGGGCATACAGCATAAGCGAGCTTGTTTTCGTGATGATGATTGCGGCAGCAAGCTGACCCAAGTTGTGAGCCGCGGCGCCGAGAACGCTGACGACCCACAGCAGCTTACCCGAAAACGGCTTGAGCGTAAGGCACATGACGGCATAAGCCAGCGCTCCGCCGGCAATGCTGAATATAAACGCCGAAACGCCGCCTGTGAACATGCTGCCCATGGCTATGCGTACAAGCAGAATAAGCCCTGCTTCGCGCCGGCCGAGCATGACCATCGCTATAAGCGTGACAATATTGGCAAGCCCGAGCTTGACGCCGGGAACCGGGATCGGGGCCGGTATCTGCGCTTCGATGACAAACACGATCAGCGAGGCGGCGGTGAACATGGCCATGAGCGCAAGCTTTCTCGTTTTAGGCATCTATGTCGCCCCCTTCGATCTCAACGGTAAGCTTGTGGGGCAGACATACTATCGGGACTCCGGCTTTGCTGACCTTGCCCTGCGACATGCAAATATGGTCGCGGCAATCGGCATCTATGACGCTTATCGCATCGTGCTCTATGTGTAATTTATTATAACCGAACTCGGTGCTGATTTCCATGTCGTATGCAACAGCGACCGCATTTAAGTCGATTTTTTCGTAAACCTCGCCGTTTACGCGTATGACAGCCGTCGTGCCCTGAACGCCGGAATGCTTCAGCAGCAGGAAAGCGGCGGTGCATATAATAAGCACCGCGGCGAAAATAATTATCCATGTTTTCGTGCTTTTAATATTCATGAACCTATTGTAAATAAATCCGGCTTGCTTGTCAATGCGGTACATTTATGATATTATTACTTAATAATAATTTGCTTAAAATGAGGTGAACCGCTTGCCTGACACATTGGTCACTATAGCTTCATATATACTGCCGCTGTTTGCAATAATCGTTTTGATACGGTGCATGCGCAGCATGCTCGGCAACAAAACGCAGACCGAGATATGGGGATATATCCATAAAGATGACGGCGTTGCGCTCATAAACCACTGGGAAAATCTCATCGGCCGCTCAAAATCGGCGGATATCTGTCTGCCGTATGCATCGGTCAGCCGTGTGCACGCGGTACTCATCCGAAGCCCCAAGGGAATATGGCGCATTTTCGACATCTTCTCCAAGGGCGGAGTTTGGGTCAACGGCGAAAAGGTGCAGGCAACAGGCACCGTTGTTCGCGACGGTGATGTTTTGAACCTTGCCGGAAACAGCGTTCGCTTCCGCGATATCAGCGAAAAGCAGCGCGACGCGATCGAGGCGCGCAGAACGCAGAGCTGGAAGCGCGTTCACCCGGCAGTTACGCTGTTTTTCCTGACGATATTTCAGGCAATACTGCTTCTTGAGCATATGTGCACGGCGGAGAGCGAGTATCTTGCCGGCATAATGCTCGGCTTTGTGCTGCTCGTTCTGCTCGAGTGGTTTTGCTATTTTGCAATGCGCAGCATACGCCGAACGGGCTTTGAGGTCGAAACGCTTGCGTTTTTCCTCTCGTCGATCGGCCTTTCGGTCATAGCCTCGTCGGTGCCCGATGAGATGTTCAGGCAGATGATAATAGTCTTTGCCGGCGTCGTTGCGTTTTTTGTTCTCGGCTGGTGGCTTCGCGATCTTGACAGGACAAAGACCATGCGCCTGCCGCTCGCGATACTGTCGGTCCTCATCCTCGGCGCGGTGCTCGTTATCGGCAGGGAGCAGTACGGCGCGAAAAACTGGATATTCATAGGCAGCATGTCGATCCAGCCCTCGGAGTTTGTAAAGGTCGCGTTTATCTACGTCGGCGCCGCGACGCTTGACAGACTGTTCAGCACCAAGAACCTCATACTGTTCATCGTGTTTTCCGCTTTGTGCGTCATATGCCTTGCGTTCAGCAGCGATTTCGGCACGGCGCTTATATTCTTCGTGACCTTCCTTGTCATATCCTTCATGCGCTCCGGCTCGATAGCAACGGTAGCGCTCGCAATAACGGGAGCGGGCATGGCAGGCTTCCTTATGCTCAAGATGAAAGACCACGTTGCGCGCAGATTTGCAACCTGGGGGCATATATGGGACGCCGAGAACATCTGGGACGGCGGCTATCAGCAGACGCACGCCCTTTCCGCCGGCGCATCGGGCGGCCTTTTCGGCAAGGGAGCCGGAAACGGCTGGCTTAAAAACACCTTTGCCGGCAATACGGACACCGTGTTCGGCGTCATGTGCGAGGAACTGGGGCTTATCATTGCCATATGCGCCGTTCTGGCTATACTTGCGCTTGCCTTTTTCGCCGTGCGCAACTCCGGCCACGGCCGCAGCGCCTACTATTCGATAGCCGCCTGCGCAACGGCGAGCATGTTCATGGTTCAGGTCGCGCTCAACGTGTTCGGTTCTGTGGATATACTGCCGTTTACGGGCGTAACGTTCCCGTTCGTGTCGCGCGGCGGCACGTCGGTGCTCGCATGCTGGATGCTGCTTGCGTTTATAAAAGCAGGCGACACGCGTAAGGGCGCAAGCTTTGTCGTGCGCCCACCCGAGGCAAAAACCAAAAAGCAGCGTGAAAGCGCCGAAGAAAGGAAGGAGACGGCATGAAAAAAGTATCCCTTCGTGCATTTTCGGCAATACTCATGGCGTTTCTCATAATTATCGGCCTTGGCGTTTATGTCGGCAGATATATAAAGGACGGAGAAATGTGGGCGTTGTATTTTGACCAGTCCACATCGAGCAGCGAATATACGCTCACAGACCGCAACGGAACGCTGCTTGCAAAAATGGGCGGCGGCGAAAAGAGCTATGCCGAAAACGCAAACACCCGCATTGCCTGCTACCACGTTACAGGCGACTATACCGGAAATGTCGGCACCGGCGCGCTCAGCTCGTTTAAGAGCAAGCTCTCCGGCTTCAGCCTTATAACCGGTATCGAGGAGCAGGACGACGTGAACCTCCAGCTCACCATCGACGCGGACTTAAACCTTAAGGCCTATGAGGCGTTAAACGGCCGCAAGGGCGCTGTGATGGTTTATAACTACAAAACCGGAGAAGTGCTCTGTATGGTATCCTCGCCGTCGATAGATCCGCTCAATCCGCCCGAGACGCTGCCGGACGGCGCGTATATCAACCGCTGCCTGAGCGCATCATTCACCCCCGGCTCTATATTCAAGCTCGTAACGCTCAATGCGGCGCTTGAGAATATCGACGATATCTACCACCGCACCTTCAACTGCGCAGGCTCGGTCGATGTAAAGGGCGTGCAGATAAACTGTACCGGCGTACACGGCCAGCAGACCATCGAGCAGGCGCTTTCAAATTCCTGCAACTGCGCCTTTGCGCAGATATCGCTTGAGCTTGGTCCGGATATTATCGCCCAATACGCCGAAAAGCTCGGCATAACCACGTCGCTTACGCTCGACAGCATATCCACTCAGGCCGGCAATTACGATAAGGACAGCTCGATGAGCGCGTCCATGGCGTGGTCGGGCATCGGCCAGTATAACGACCTTGTCTGTCCCTACGCGATGATGCGCCTTGCCGGAGCGTACGCAAACGGCGGCACAGTCGTTGAGCCGTCGCTGCTCGGCCAATCGAGCAAAACAACGCAGCTCGTGTCGGCCGATACGGCGCAGAAGATAGCGTCGATGATGAATTACAACGTCGTATATCATTACGGCCAGAATCGCTTCCCCGGTCTTAACATCTCGGCCAAAACCGGCACAGCCGAGGTCGGTGACGGAAAGGCTGCACATGGCTGGTTCGTCGGCTTTTTAAACGATGAGGAGCATCCCTATGCATTTGTCTGCCTTGTTGAAAACGGCGGAAGCGGCCTTGGTGCTGCCGGCAGCGTCATAAACACCGTGCTTCAGGCGGCGGTGGCAAAATAGTTTAGGAGAAATATAATGACAGACATATCCGTCAACGGACTTGTAAAGTCCTTTGAATTGGGTAAAAACATACTTGACGGGCTCAGCTTCGACATTGCCGAGGGTGAGCGCGTCGGCATTCTCGGCCATAACGGCTGCGGAAAGACCA
>UMCF01078564.1_pt1 | contig 14486 bp, 10 predicted proteins | sample 1964131 | NCBI WGS metagenome assembly UMCF01 (sample SAMEA4835958, study PRJEB28245) | human gut metagenome | biome: gut microbiome; material: fecal sample | place: Denmark | collected 2008
TAACCAGTACGTCAATAGCGCCACGGTTGATGTCGCTCGTGGCTCTCTCTAGGGCAGCCAGAGCTGCTATTCCCGCCGCCTCGGTCACTTTGCCAGGCGTCACATCGATCTCGTCGCCCACCACGTCGATCACGTTGACCACGTTGGGCTCAGCCTCCTCAGCATCCGTGATCTGATGCCACGACACACGCTCCATCTGTAGAGCCTTGCTGTAGTATGCGGCAATACGTGGAGATCCATATATAATAGGTGTAAAGAGGTCGGTCACGCCATGGCGATTGAAGAGCTTGAGCAGTAGCTCATAGCTTGTTCCGTTGATATCGCCGTGGGTAATCCCGACTACAATTCTTCTGTCAGTCATAAAATGTTCAATAGGTTGTATAAGCCGTCCAGCGTGCCTGTGCTACTTGATCAGCATCCCACTGCTCGACCGTGTCAGCTCTTACGGAGAAAAGTGCTGCCTCGACTTGCTGCATCACATCACGCTTAGCCTCATTGGGGTTGTAGACAAAAGCCTCAGCGACGATCAGCTCGTCCCCACTAGGCGTAACGAAAGCGTGCTGTACGAATGGGCCGCCCATAGCTCCCCCGCCACGTAGCTCCCATAGTCCACGTAGCTCGGTACGCATCGGTTGCCCCTCAATGGCGACCTGTCGTGTCATCAAGATATGAGGCGCAGTGACCGCATGGCTCCCTTCGATAGGTCCAGGCACATTGGCTGCAAGGACCGAGTCGCGTAGAGCCACAAGGTAAGGTGCTGTCAGCGCTTCGCCATGGTAAGGAAGCTTGTAAAGCAACATATCGGTGCGCCGACGCATCGCATTGTTGGAGAGCCAGAGACAGTTCTTGCCCACTTTGTAGGATACGATGTCTTCGGGCGCGTTGAGGTGGTAGCCGATATGCTTCACCGCTAGCTGGTCAGCCGTGCGGCTAAAGTTTTTCACCAAGTTACTCGCTTGTACCGCCAATTCATGGCGTACGAATAGGTTGAGCACAGCTCGTCCACGATCTGCCACGAGGTAGCAGACCGAGTCAGGCGAAGGGCTTTGTATCGTCACTACGATCTGTCCATGCGCCCACTGGTCGTAAGCGAACTTGACACTATTCTGCGTATACCGTTCCGCATCGATGTCGACGATTAGGATGTTGCGCACATAACGAAGGAAAGTGTCAAAGTCCTTGGGGTCTACCGTCGTCACGTCCATCTGCTCTTCGACCTGTGGCATAGCGGGTACATAGCTTCGCAGCATCGCCTTGACAGCTGTGCCGACAGAGTCTGCTAGGTAGTCACGATCCATGACGAGCATCACCTCGTTTGGCTTGCCACTAGCCTGAGTAAAGGTGCTGCCGCCTCCTCCCGAGCAACTACTCACTGCAAGTAGCGCGAGTAGTGCCGCAAAGAGTGCCGTAAGCTGATATAAGGATTTCATAAGTCTATAGCGTTATAGTGGATAGATCACTCAGCGCTGCTCTTGCGCTTACTGTAGCTATCCTGTCTCTCTTTGACCTCCTGATATTTGTCCTCAATACTCTTATTCTCAGGGTACTGCTCTCGCATCGCCTCTAGGAGCGGCAGTACGATCGGGAAGTTATAGTATCTCGTCTTCAAAATATGATCTACAAGGAGTAGCAGACGGTGTATGGTGCCTGGCGAAGCGATGCCACTGGCAGTGAAGCCCTTCTCGTTTGACCCTTTGCAAAAGATCACTTCGTCCGTTACGCTGAGATCTTCGTCGGTTAGTGCATTGAAGGGGAACCAATAGTTTGTCTTCTCCTCATCAAAGGCTTCGATAAAGCCGTATTTCTTCATATTCTCCCGCATCTTAATCGTTCCTGCGGGGCGTACTAAGAGCAGGTCTTCGGCAGGGATTACACTTCTATCCTCATTAGCCTCTATCTCGTCTAGGATCTCGCTTAGGGTAGGCTTGTCTGCAGAGTTGCGCGGGTACCGATTAGGCGCCGACTTCTGTTGCCTAGAGGCGTGTGACTTGAGCTGACTCTTGTTAGGTAGTGGGACGCGGTCGCCTGGCTTGTACATGTACGGCTTGTCCTTGTCTATTGCGCCTTCGAGAGGAGTGAGTAGACTCTCTATCGCCTCCTCATCTGATTGTTTTTGCTCGGGCATAGCTTCGAACTGAAGTGCCTCATCATCGATAGCATCTGTCTCTTTGGTAGTAGTCCTCTCTCTCTTGTTGTAAACCGTAAAGGATTCAATCAGCTCCTCACGGATATAATGCTGGTCACCACGACGACTCTCGAGGACTATGTAGTCGCCACAAACAGCTTGGAAGGTCCCCCTGAAGGATCTATCCTCCGATACGATAAGAACACTCTGACCGGGTGTCAGCCAACTTGCAAAATCATTTTTCATAATCGATATATCTATTGGTCTGTAATCTATATGCCACAGGTGAGTCTGCGCGGCTCGTACTCTGTTGTGGCAGATCTCCCGTGTGGATACACAAAGATAGTGAAATCTTTGACTCCTTTGCAATATTGAGCCACATTCTCTCGGATTCCTCCCTTGGAACCGAAAAGTTCCTCCCTTGGAACTCGAAAGTTCCTGCCTTGGAACTCGAAAGTTCCTCCCTTGGAACTAAAAAGTTCCAAGAGTGGAACAAGTTTTGGAACTCGTATGTAACATAAGTTCAGTGCGATACGAATGTTGCGGTAATGCACTCCAAACGGTCTTAGCTCCGCTGTGGACTACGACATAAGCTACAGATGCCTTTGTAGTAAAAGGGGCTTAGACGGCAAAAAGAGAAGGCTCAATCGCTACATAAAAGCGGTTGAGCCTTCTCTCTATGACCTTACGGGCTTTTATCGATCCGCTTTGTGGCGCAGACGGCGCAAGATCGGGGCAAACGCCTTGACTAGTTGTTCGCGCCAGGCGATGTAGACAGTCAGTGCGACTAAGACCACGGTGCTGAGTAGCAGACGCATCCACATCGCAGGCATCGCACCATAGATCCACAAGACGAGTCCCACGGCGATGGCTCCCACGACGAAATAACCAGCCGTCGCTCCCAATTGGTATGGCACGGGGTAGTACTTGCGCCCGAGGAAGTAGGAGACGAGGACCAGTAGGAGGTTGCTCACCACCGAGGCGTAGGCACACGCCATAAAGCCCCAGTGCGGTGCGCCCCACACGATGATTGCCACCGTCAGCAGACAGCCGGCTGTGGAGATGATGCCGCCCCAGTAGGTGCGGTCGGTCAGCTTGTACCAGAGCGATAGATTGTAGTAGATGCCGAAGAGCACCTCGCCAAGCATTACGTAAGGCACGACCCGTAGTCCGTCGTAGTAGGCGGGACTGATCAGCACCTTGAGCAGGTCGAGGTAGCACATCACGGCGACGTAGATAAAGATTGCTGAGAGCAGGTAGTAGTGCATCGCTTTCGCATAGGTGATGCGTCGCTCGCGCTCTGCTGCTGCCTCTTCGTCTGCCGAGAGTTCGCCCTCTTTACCTCGCTGGAAGATAAATGGCTCGTAAGCAAAGCGGAAGGCTTGCGTAAACATGACGATGACGACTGCTATCTTGTACCCTGCACTATAGATGCCGAGCTGTGTATTGGCAAATGTTTGATCCTCAAAGAGCATCGGGAAGATGATCTTGTCCGCCATCTTGTTGAAGTTGCCCGCTATGCCGAGCAATACCATCGGCAGCGAGTAGTGGAGCATACGACGCAGGAGCTCCCAGTCGAAGCGTCCGCCGCCACGCGCCTGCTTCATAATAGGGATCAAGACCAGTAGGAGGATGATATTGGCGATCATGTTCGAGAGGAAGATGTACTCGACTCCTAGCCCTGGTTCGTACCACCAGTCGACCGTTCCGGGAGCCACTCTCTGAAGCCAAGGGCAGACCAGTAGGAAGAAGAGGTTGAGCGCCACCGTGAGGAGTACGTAGCCAATCTTGATCAAGCCATATCGCAAGGCTTGATTGGTATAGCGCAGATAGGCAAAGGGGATACTGGTGAAGGCGTCGATCGCCACGATCACGATCAGCATCGCTACGGGGCGCAGCATGTCGGCATACCCGAGAGCAGCTCCGATCGGCTTGACAAAGAGCAAGCCTAAGATGAGGAAGAGGAGCGAACTGGTGCCTAGCGTACGCAAACTATTGGCATACACCTTGCGCCCGTCACCCTCACGACTAAAGCGGAAGAAGCCCGTCTCCATCCCATACGTTAGGAGGATCAGAAGCAGTGCTACCCACGCATACAGATTGGTCACGATACCGTAGTCGGCTGGCGAGGGTAGCTGATACACATAGAGGGGGAAGAGTGCCCAGCCGAGGAAGCGACTAAGCATGGTCGTCGCTCCGTAGATGACGGTATCCTTAAAGAGACTTTTGATGCGGCTACTCATGGTTCTGTCAACGGCGTTTCGTGCAAAGCGTTATACTTCGTATAGATCTCCCTCTTGGGTTGCACAGCTATTGGGAAAGACCTCTTGAGCCTCGCTAAGCAACTTCGATAGGTCGTCATAGCGACCTGAGTAATGACCTAAGAGCAATTGCCCCACCTCGGCCGCCTGTGCCACCTCAGCGGCTTGTCGTGCTGTCGAGTGACCGTAAGTCTCCGCACGATCACGAAACTCATCGCTGTAAGTGCTCTCGTGGTAGAGAAGGTCCACACCTCGTATCTGCTCTACCAGATGCCACGCTGGGAGCGTGTCTGAGAGATAGGCGTAGGAGCGAGATGGACGACCCGGCTTCGTCAGCTCACGATTGGGGATGATGCGCCCGCCACCTTGAGGAACGTAGTCTAGCCCCATTTGTAGGGCATGCATAGCTGTGTGTGGAATTTGATAGAAGTCGGTAGCCACAGGATCTATCCTCCTCGGCATACAGTGCTCACGGCAGAGAAAGCCGATGGCGCTCGTTCGGTGCCGTAGCGGCAACGTGTCGACCTGCAGCCAGGGGTCGGAGTAGATGGACGGGCTGACCTCGTCGCTCGGAGCAATGGTCACAGAGAGTTCGTAGGGACTCTCCTCTATGTGATGCTCCTCGATGTAGCGTATGTACTCAGCCACCTCGGCTGTTGTCACGATGGTGAGTGGCTTCGTACGCCCTACGTGTGCCATCGAGGTGAGCAGACCAGGCAGTCCGAAGCAATGATCTCCATGAGCGTGCGAGATAAAGAGCGCCTCCAGCTGTGTGATCTTATAGCCCGCCAGGATGAGTGAGTGCTGCGCGCCTTCGCCAGCATCTATTAGGTAGTGATGCCCTGCGACGGTCAGCACTTGCGCTGAGGGCAGGTGATGTCGTGTAGGACGTGCAGAGCCGCAGCCGAGGATCTTGACTTGCATCTCAAGCTTAGTGTAAAAAACGGGTCTACTGTTATGACTGCTCCTCTTCCTCTTGATTGTAGCGGTAGAAACCCACACCCACCTTGCGACCGAGCTGTCCGGCGCGCACCTTCCTACGTAGTAGTGGGTGCGGACGATACTTGCTATCCATAAACTCTGCGAAGAGTCCCTCCAAGATCTCTAGACAGGTGTCTAGCCCGATCCAGTCTGCCAGCTCTAGTGGACCCATCGGGTGACTAGCACCGATGCGCATCGCACGGTCTATGTCTTCGATAGAGCCGATACCCTGAGCCAGCTCGGTGATCGCCTCGTTGATCATCGGAATGAGCATACGATTGACGATGTAGCCGGGCGAGTCCTCGACGTAGACCGTCTCTTTGCCCATCGCATCGCACAGCTTCTGGATCTGCTCGAGCGTCTCCTGCGAAGTGTGCTGTGACGAGACAATCTCGACAAGATCGATGAGTGGTACGGGGTTGAAGAAGTGCATTCCCGCTACAAGTGACGGACGCTGCGTAGCGTTGCCCAGCTCCGTGATGCTAATCGATGAAGTGATCGAAGCGATGATCGTTCCCTCGCTGAGGACAGCATCAAGGTCGCGGTAAAGGTCTTTGTGCTCCTCTAGAGTGCCACTAGTCGCCTCTATGACGAGGTCCGCGGAGACAATGTCTGCATTGTCCACAGTCACCTTGATGCGGCTGAGCAACTCCTGTCGCTCCTCTTCGCTCCAGCCGAATAGTTCGCCACACTCCGCCAGCGACTGCTCGAGGAGTGGAATAGCCCGCTTCTGACGCTCCAAAGATCGTGCCTGTATGACGGTAGGTATATGGTGCATAGCCAGGCAGATGGCTATGCTGCGCCCCATGGAGCCAGCGCCTACGACGGCTACTTTCTTATCGTAGCTGACCGTAGCTGTATTGCTCTGGGTAGAAGTATCGTTAGTCATTTCTTTATAGTCTCTTTTCTAGGCTCAAAGGTACGAAAAAGAGATTAGAGGGGGGATAGAGGTTAGAGGTTAGAGATTAGAGTCTAGAGTCCCGATTCATTCCGACCCCCTCCGATAGCCCTAACCAACCAGCTACGCGTAGGCTGGTGTGGCACAGCCTAGCACCAGATCGGCAGAGAGTCCTAGCACCTGACAGATGCGCCCCGCTAGTGAGAGCGAAGGCTCGCTCTTGTCATTGACGAAGTCACTCACACGAGACGGAGAGATACCCAGTTCACGGGCCAACTCCGCCTGAGACTTGCCCTGCTCCTTCAGGGCATAGCTGATTAGTTCGCCCAGCGTTAGGCTCTCTAGCGGGTAATGCTCCTCTTCGTACGCAGCGACTACATCACTCATAATCGCCAACTCCTGCTCTTCGGGTGCACTTATCGTCTCATCCTCCATACGAGGTAGAAGTGCCTCCACACGAGCTAGAGCGTATCTATATTGTTCTTCTGTATACATGACTCAAAGCGGTTAGATGGTTAGACAATCCACTTTGTCGTACTCTTTATGAGTACCTACAAAGCGCACATAAACACATTGATGAGAGAACTGCACGACTACGACGAGTCGATATTTATTGCCTCCGATGTTAAACACAAACCTCTGCTTGCCAATTGCATCGACAGAGGCAAAGTCTCTCTTGACGTCCATAGCATTACGCCACTCGGCACGCTTGACCACTGCGACCCAGTAGAGTAGAGCGACTCTGCTCCTTGGCTCTCGCTCGTAATATTCCTTAATCCGTCTCGTACTTATGATCCTCATGCTTCGTCTGATCTCATCGCAAAGATACTAATAAATTCCTATCTGTAGAACGATATTTTGAGATTCGTTTTGTAATACGGGCTTTTTGTCGTGGCGCACCTCTTTGTTCGCTTTTGCATCACATGCTCACTGTCTGTCGTAAAAGGACCTTGTAGAGTCACCCTCTAGAAACGACAATAGAGTGGCAATTGCCACTCTACTGTTGTTTTTGCTTCTTTGTCGGGGTACCAGGATTCGAACCTGGGACCCCCTGCTCCCAAAGCAGGTGCGCTAACCGGACTGCGCTACACCCCGAAGCTCTTGGGCGGTGCGATATGGGGAGGAAAGCCCCCTTCGTGCCGTTCGTGGTGCAAAGATACGACATTTAATTGAATAAACAAGCGTCTAGGCTAACTAACACATGTAAGTCTCATTACAAGCTTTTCTAATGTCTTGATGAGTAGAGAGTTGGTGGTGCTGACGTGATTCATCGGTGCGCTCGAGCCGTGCGTACCTACTGAGGTTCATACGTCGTGAGCGGTAGCATACCTAACCAATGCACTAGCCTCTAGCTACGATTTAGTACCTTTGTGGCATCTATCAATTCCCAAGAGCGATGCCTAAGAGACTTGCCTCCATACTTTATCGGTCAGCAGTGTTGTTGCTGACGCTACTTTTCCTTAGCCAGTGCGGCACTCGTCAAGCCACACCACGGAGACCTCATGTCGAGTTGCCCGAGTGCAGTATCAGTGATGTCGCTTACTCGGTTCCCCAGCTGCCTGGAGCAGAGATGCGAGCTGTATGGCTCACCACCATCTGGGGACTGGACTGGCCGAAAGTCTCTGCAGATACTAACTCTGGCATGGTACAGCAACAGAAATCCCTGGACAAGATGCTAGATGCTTTTGTGCAGGCGGGGATCAATACGGTCTTCCTACAGGTACGTCTGCGTGGAGATCTGCTCTATCCAAGTAGTCTCGAGCCACTCTCTCCTACGATCAGCAAAACGGGCACGCTACCGAATGGTTACGACCCTCTCCAGTATGCTATCGATGCTTGCCATCATCGTGGTATGAGTGTACATGCCTGGATGGTGGTCTATCCGCTAGGTACGCAAGATCATGTGCGTTCGCTAGCTAAGCAGGGTAATGGCTTCTATGCAGCGCATCCCGAGCTATGCATCCGCCAGGGTAACGCATGGTTTATGGATCCAGCGCAGCCTGCTGTACGTACACATATGGCTCAGCTAGTGCGCGACTTAGTCACGCGCTACGATGTGGATGGTGTGCACCTAGACTACATCCGCTATCCCGATGGACCGAGTAAGTTTAACGATCTCAAGAGCTTCCAGCGGATGAATCCTGAGCGTTTGCCTCGCATGGCATGGCGTGAGGCTAATGTGACGGCTATGATCGATACGCTTCACCGCACACTACAGGAAGTGGCACCCGAGGTGGCTCTCTCGACAGCTTGCATCGGCAAGTATCAGCAGTTGCCTAAGCCAGCTCCTGGAGGGTACTTCTGCAAGGAAGATGTATCGCAAGATCCGCTCGTATGGTTTCAGCGTGGCATTGTGGACTTTATCGTGCCGATGATTTATTACAAGGATAAACACTTCAACTACTACATAGCGGACTGGGCTAAGCGCATCGCTCCCCACGGACCTATAGTAGCGGGGCTAGGCGTCTATCGGCTCTATGACAATTCTCGCTGGAAGCTACAAGACATCTACAATCAGCTTGACACGGTGGCGCACTATGGACTCTCAGGGGTGAGCTACTATCGCGCTGAGCAGTTCTTGCAGATGTACGATCAGCTACCCGCTGAGCGTCAGGACCAGATGCTCTTGCCGACACGTCGTCCCACCTTCGGGGCCGAGCCTCGTATCCCCTTTGGTATGGCAAAGATTGAAGAAATAGTAGATGAAGGAAAGAAGCTGACCATTACCTGGAACTATGATCTCCAGGAGCCAACGGGACACTCTTTCAATCTCTACTACCGTCTCTACGGATCGCATCTTGACTGCCCTCTGGTTTTACTTGGGCAAAACCTCGCGGGGCGCTCGGCGACCATCTCGCGGGACTTTCTACCAGAGGATGTCTTGGTCGAGTTCTTTATAGAGCCCGCTACATTTAGTGGACATACAGGCAAGCTCTCGGCGGGGGCGCTTTACTACAACTCTCATGAGCTAAAGAAGTAGTATGTGGGGACTCTACCTGCATATTCCGTTTTGTCCCACACGATGCATCTATTGCGACTTCTACTCGCAGAGTGACTTGTCGCTACAGAGTGCCTTCGTCGAGGCGCTCTGCCGTGAACTAACGATCTACCACGACAAGGAGCAGTGGTCTACAGCTCCTTGCACCATCTACCTTGGCGGAGGTACGCCTAGTAGCCTCCTGCTCCCGCTCCTAGAGCGACTGATGATGCATATCCGCTCGCTCTGGACACTAGATAAGGCGATCGAGATAACCATCGAGGCAAACCCTGAGGATGTGTCGCCCGAGTGGGCTAGGGGAGTGGCGCAGCTAGGATTCAATCGCATCAGCCTAGGCGTGCAGAGCTGGAGCGATGAGACGCTGCGCTTCTTACATCGCCGACACTCTGCTGCTCAAGCCGAGAGAGCGATCGACTACATACGACAAGCGGGCATTAGCAATGTGAGCATCGATCTGATCTTTGCGCTACCCGAGACGTATGAGTGGGATTGGGAGGAAAGCTTGGCGCATGCGTTGGCATTTCCCGTGAAGCACCTCTCTGCTTATGGCTTGACCTATGAGCCAGGTACACGGTTGGATCGCATGAGGGAGTGCGGAGCGGTGACACCCTCGAGCGAAGAGACCTACGTGGCGCAGTACTATGCGCTGGTCGCAGCCTGTCGGGATGCAGGCTTTACCCATTACGAACTGTCCAACTGGGCACGCCCAGGCTTTGCTTCTCAGCACAATAGCGCTTATTGGGACGGTACGCCTTATCTGGGGCTAGGACCTAGCGCGCATAGCTACACGGCAGGGCATCGCTGGTGGAATGTCTCCGACATACACCTATATATAGAGCGCCTGCAGCAGGGTACGCTCCCAATTGCTGATGAGGAGTGGCTCTCACCGACCGAGCTATACGAAGAGTGTGTCATGCTGGGGCTCCGCACCTATCGTGGTATCGACCTTCGTCGGCCAGAGCTACGAGGAGTCCCGCTTATGGAGCGTGCCACACCGTGGCTCGAGCAAGGACTACTCACCCACACTGCCGATGACCACCTGCGCCTGACGCACGACGGGCTGATCTGGTGCGACCGCATCTGCGCAGCGCTCTGCTAGCTTTCCACCAGCCGACAATTACATTTGTTACAAATAACGAGAGAGGAGCTATCCGTCTAGGCGGGTAGCTCCTCTCGTGAGTTGGGGAGTGACGCTATGCTACGTCACACCTGTTGGATTACTTGACCAGAGCGACGAACTCAGGTGTCTGGCTGAAGGCTGCAAACTCGAGGTCACGCTGTGCACGCTGTGCGTAACTGCGATCCTGCTCGATAGCTGAGCGGAGGTTGCTGACGAGGGCCTGCAGATCGTTCGTGCGAGCTGCGACGACTGCCTTGAGGTAAGCGGTCTCGCCATTGGGCTGTGCGACAGCAGCGAGGGTGCGTGTAGCATCTGCGTACTGTCCCTGCATGATCTGAGCGATGGCTAGCGTGTTCGATGGCGTATTGCCAAAGGAGCGGATAGCGTCTGCATACTTACCCTCGTGCATCTGTAGAAGACCGATGCCCTGACCAGCCTCGGGAACCTCTACGGCACTACCCATGAGGCGCTGAGCTTCGGCTAGATTACCACGGTCGAGAGCAAGGAGTGCTTCGTTCATATTAGAAGCAGCGTTGGGCTGAATCTTCTGAGCCTGTGCAAAGTACTTAGCAGCCTGCTCGTAGTTGCCCTGAGCAAGGTAGAGCGTACCGATGTTGTTGTAAGCTCGGTAGTCCTTTGGATAGAGCTGTGTAGCCTGCTGGTAAGCATTCATCTGATCCTTAGCATTGTCATAAAGCGTAGCGGTGTAGAGGATCTCCTCGATGGTGAGGCGACCTGGACGCTGTGCCATGAACATCTTGAGCTCGTCATCGCTCTTGCCGATGATGCGCACGTTGGCATTGAGACGTGAGCGACGTAGCTCGGGGAGGATCTCGCTAGCTAGCTGTGTGAAGACGTGCGAGAGGTTGCGTATCTCACGCTCGCGATCCTCAGGATCGGGGTACATAGAGAGGACGCGAAGGACTAGCTCCTTGTCCTGTATGTTGCTCGCCTCAAGAAGCTTCTGGAAGCCGTCCCAGTCCTCAGCGGTGTAGTGTGCGTTGACCTCGATCTTCTTATTGCCCAGCTGGCGCGCTATGACACGAGAGGTATTTCGTTCACGCTGTGCTGAGAGACGCTCGTTGAGATCTTGGGCACCATCGGGAGAGGCATAGGCCTGGATCTCGATGTCTACCTCTTGGTTAGGCACCTGATAAGCGTTGTCGACGACATCTTGCCAGTCCTTGACCTCACGCTTGTTGAGCTCAGCCGCACGTACCTCAGCACGATTGATGAGGAACTTAAGGTCAGCCGTGTACTGCTCCTTGATCACTCTCTGGAACGCATCACGAGCTAGAGCAGGCGTGACATCGCTAATGCTAGCTAGGTCGGCAGTCATGATGGTACCACGAGCCACCTTGACAGCGGGAAGGTTGACCTTCTTGCCTTTGATCGTCGCGGTAAAGGTAAGGTAAAGGTCGCTCTGCTCCATACCAGGCTTGTACTCAAAAGCAAAAGGTACGATGACGCTACCACCACGATCGTAAGAGATGGTCTGGTAGTTGTCACGTACATTCTCACCCTGTATGGTGACAGTCTGACCCGTCACGCTGGTGCCAGAGTAGCGTAGCTCAGGCGTGATATTGACGATAGCACGCTTGTGGCACCACTTGGCTGGTAGTGTCAGACGGACCTGCCCAGGGATCTGCGTACCCACAAGTGTTAAGGGGTTAGGATCCACCTGAGCAGCAGAGCTCTCTAAGGGCTTAAGCCTGCAAGCACACGAAGAGACCAAGACCGCTAGCAGTAAGGCGGTGGTGATCTTTAGTAAGTTTCGATAAGTCATAGTTTGATCTATATATAAAGGTAATTAATTCGTTTGTGAGTCTGTGGGGGCCTTCTTGCTTTTGCCCCATGGTTTGATGCGCCACACAATGGAGCCGATGAGCGCTAGGAGGATAAGGGCTAGCGCTGTAAAGGCTATGCTCTCGGTTATGGTTATGGAGCGTGGCGCAAAGGTAAGCGCGAGCTGGTAGTTGCCAGCAGGTAGTGAGACGGCACGTAGCACATAGTTAGCCCGTGCTATCGGTATCTCCTTACCATCGATGGTGGCATGCCAGCCGTGCGGATAGTAGATGTCTGAGAGGATCGCTATGCCAGGAGCCTCTGTCGATACGTCGTAGACCACCTGACGCGGGGTGTACTTGGTGACGGTGATGCTACGCTGAGCGGTGCTGTCGGGTAGCATAAGGGGCTGAGGCAGCTCCTCGCCAAAGCGGAGGTCGACGATACCTACGTGTCGCAGGTCTGCCGTGGAGAGTGCCTCCATCTCCTCATTGGCATTAGCAACCCAGCGAAGACTATCGACAAACCAAGCTGCCCCAAAGGCATCTGGATTGGTCACCGCCATCGGTGCTCGGGTCTCTGGGTTGGGGACAATGAAGTACTTCGTATTGAGCATGTCATAGACCTGCTTATTGCCCGTAGAGAGCTGGTAGGTGATCAGGTCTTGATAGCGTTGTAGCTTGGCAGCGTGATAACCGCCCACGCTGTGATGCCAGCGAGAGGTGGTAGCATCGTTAAAGCTATTGACCGTGCGATTGAAGACGCGGTAGCCAAGGCTCTTGTCTTGAAGGATCGTCCGATCCGCTTCCGTCATAGGAGCCGCTTGCTGCTGCACCAGTTGCGAGGAGATGAAGTCGTCATCGGATAGGTAACGCTTGTCCACCTGCCACAGGTCTATGAGCGTCAGCCCGACGAGGATACAGCAGAGCCACGGCGCCTTGAGATAGCCCTTGGCAAAGAGCCATAGCGGCACCGCACTCAGCACGATAAAGAGCAAGCTGCGCCACACATCCGCCCGGAAGATGCCCATACGCATCGTCTCTAGCTGATCTTGTAGCATCAGATAGCGAGGATCTTGTGTAGCTAGCTCGGCAAACATTCCCTTCTCTTGCTGAGATAGGAAGCCGAAGAAGAGATCTGGGAGCAGAGCAAAGAGGAGTAACAGCAGAACGGGCACCCCGCTCGCTATCCAGACGCTCTTGCTGCGTAGGAGCTGAGGCTCCTTGATAAGTTGCACAAGCGCTAGTACGGCCAGCGTGGGGATCGTTAGCTCCGCAATGACTAGAATTGAGGAAACCGCTCGAAATTTGTCGTACATCGGCATCCAGTCGATGAAGAGGTTGGTCAAAGGCATGAAGTTCTTGCCCCATGCAAGCAGTATCGAGAGGATCGTAGCGACAAGTAGTCCCCACTTGATCGGACCTTTGACAACGACACAGCCGATGATGAAGAGGATGCAGACGAAAGCGCCTACATAGACAGGTCCCGAGGTAAAGGGTTGGTCACCCCAGTAAGCATTCATCTGCCCCAGCATCTGCTGGTACTCATAGGGAGCCTTGGCAAGCTGCTTGGCGTGTCCCTTGGCTAGGGGCTCAGTCGCACCGCCTTTCGTATTGGGTACGAGGAGCGTCCAGGTTTCACCGATGCCATAGCTCCACTGTGTGATGTACTCTTTGGAGAGGCCCTTACTGTTGACCTCTGCGCCCGTTTGTTCGGGAGCATGAGGCGGTGCGATCGTCAGTTCACTGCCGCCACGCATCGTCTCCTGAGCATACTGGTAGGTGTGGTAGAGGTTGGTCCCATTGACCGCAATGGCGAGTAGCCCAGCCAGGATGAGCACGCCGGTAGACTTAAGGAAGCCCACAACCTTTTGCTCTCTGATCGCCTGCACCAAGAAGGTAATGACTAGAACGCCCATTAGGAGCGCAAAGTAGTAGGTCATCTGCACATGGTTTGCCAAGAGCTGCAGTGCCATAAAGAAGGCAAAGAGCGCACCACCCCAGAGCCGCTCGCCACGGTAGCACCAGACGAGTCCAGCGATCGTGGGGGGAACGAAGCAGAGTGCGGTCAACTTCCAGATGTGTCCCGCATGAATGAGGATGATGAAGTAACTCGACAAGGCCCACATGACCGCTCCCAGCACGGAGGGCAGAGGATCCACCTTGAGCGAACGCATGAAGATGTAGAAACCCACGAGCAGCGCAAAGATCAGCCACGGATAGGTGCCTAGTATGCTCAGCGGCTTGCGGAGCGTCAGCACATCTTGCAGGTATTGCAGCGGCTTGGTCGAGGGATAAGAGGGACTGATCTGATACATC
>UMCF01081451.1_pt1 | contig 14419 bp, 9 predicted proteins | sample 1964131 | NCBI WGS metagenome assembly UMCF01 (sample SAMEA4835958, study PRJEB28245) | human gut metagenome | biome: gut microbiome; material: fecal sample | place: Denmark | collected 2008
AACAGTGTATCGAGATTAGACAGCATGTCACTAAACCTGCGCCAGTAAAGCGAATCGGAAAAGAAACTCCTTTTAGGTAAGCGTATCTTGCGTCCACTGAGTATAGGTGGTTGGGAAGGTAAAATATCTATCCCAAGGGATGTATTCCGACAGCTCATGTTCTGCGGCTGTGATCCTCCGAATACAGCACGTGTAATATTAGGGAATATGCAATGTGATTCTCCGTAATGTTCCGACTTTTTATCACGACATCTTCTCTGTAAGCGAGATGCAGTTTCAATTTTCTCCGTTAAAGAGAACATCATCGACACGGGTGGAATGACTGTCAACAGATGATAGTCCTCTTCACCCATCGGGAAATACACCTGCCGCAAACGAGTGTCTGTCTGTCGTGGCACTTCCTGCGGCTGAATCTCAAGAATCTTCTCTCTCAGCGGTTCATACGCAATTCCCAGAGACTCAACCTCTTTGCGGATGAATGGTGCATCTTCGCGAAAGTATTGCCATGCTGTCTTTGCAGCAAGGTCTTTCTTTTGCTCTTCTGCCGTTTCTTTTTGAGAAAATTTTCCTACCAGGAATGAAGCAATGGCCATATAAGCAGCTCCGCCTTGTACAACCAAATCATCTTCGGCTGTTATGTCAGCTGTTGTCAAATATCCTTGCCCAACAGGCTGACTGTTATCGTGTATGCTGATTGCAACATCCGGATTGGTATAGCGAGCAATATGTGATACAGCCCTACAGCGTTCCAGGTTCTGTAGATTGCTTTGTATCCATTCTGCCGGGGTCTGTTCTTTTTTTGCCGCTTTATCGGCAATATAAGTTGCTATCGATCCCATATGCATCCCTCCTTATGCCTTTATTATAATTCATAACATTACTACGGTCAATAGTAAATATATTCCAAAGAAATTTATTCAAGAAGCTGCCTACGCGGCAGATAAATAACTTCAAAACATAACTACTTTCTAAGCTGCCTGCACGGCAGATACTACTGATTTATTATAACAGAAACGAGCTAAACTGACTATCCCTTTCTTTCCTTCACCAAGATGTGAAATGCTCCCAGCTGGTCATCATACCAATATGTCCTGGCAGATTCATCTGCATAGCCTGGGAGAGTCAGCTGCCCATACCGCTCGGATATGCGCTGCAGAACATTTCCTTCATCTTCATCGGAATGCATTTTTCTAGCAGCTTGCGCCTGAAGAGACACCATATAAGAGCGTGGCAACCAGAACCGCTCTCTGTAAGGATTCAGCTTCTCCTCAGGGTATGATTTCAGATTGCACATATCCCCGTATGGTATATATTCACCCTTATCTATTTTATAGAAGCCCAACATCCCCTTCTCTGCATCGTATCGATAGCACAGGTCTTTATCAGGAACCCCTGCACGGAACGGACACAGATACTGTGGTAAGCCTGTCATCCACCAGCAAGTCTGCTGCCAGCCACCCACTTTGTCCGGTGATTTATCGTCGAGACTACGCCAATCTGCCAATCTCTGGTGTTCTAAGTCAGTCAATTGCGACTGAGGACGCAGCGGCCTTGGAATTTGCACGCGAGGGATAGCATCGATATGCGCCCAATTATCGGTAGGAACTAACTCCTTCATGTCATGGCTCTGCAACAGATAATGCGGAGTTTTTTCGAAACCGGGTCTACAGAAGACGACTCTCTGTCCGGGATTGGCCATCCCCTTCCAATTAAACTGCATGACACCAATATTGGGAGCAGATATATCCTGCAGACACGGACGATGACGATGTACACGTCCTGCTAGCTGGATAATCGAGCGATAGGAAGAGGGTTCTACGATAGCCCAATCAAAATCATGGTCACGCCCAATTTCTTCTACCGGAGTGGCAATTACCAAGAAAATACACCGTTGCTTTTGGTTCCTATCCAAATGGGCACGAAGAACTGTATCTTGGAATGAGACCCGTTTTTCCTTCTCATGCTTACGGCGCAAAACATAATCGAGGTACGTTTCCTGTTCATGGCGAAGCAGCAAAACCTGACGGCTGTGATAACACATGAGGAACACCGCTGTATCATCCGGCCAGTCAGCCGACAACAGGGAAAGTGTCATATTGACACAGGGATTGATATTGGCAAGTCGCACGAGGCCAAAGGACACTTCCTTGCCCGTTTTCTCATCAATGACATGGTGATTACTATGAAGCTGCTGAACAGCCTGTTTCATAGCCTCAACATACGACTGCCAGGACAGTTCTTTCGTTGCCTGCGGCTGGCAAGGAATTACGACAGCTTTCCGCTTCACGACCTGTGTCCGCAACTTCTTGACGCGCTTCTCAATAAAGTTCTTATGGGCCAACCCATACTGGTTCGGCTGCTGCAGCGGTATGGCGGAGGATGCAGAACGGAACTCATCCACCCAGACAGCAGTCATCGATTTCGCCTGGTCTGAAAATGCATTATAGCAGCACAGGCCATCCTGATAAGCCTGATACATTCCCTGTGCCAAGTCCGGCGGAATCGTCGCAGAAGACAAAATCACATTGCGTCCGAGCACACCCGCCAAATGGACGAGACGGGCGACGGCTGTCAAATCATCCGGTGAGAAATCGTCCACTTCATCAATGACGAGGTCGGCTGACATCATCCGAAGGAAAGGCAATAGGCCCTTCCCTCCGCGCGTCACCTCTGTCGCACGGATAATTTGGTCGATGGTCGTCACCAACACCGGCTTGAACAGAAAGGCACCATTTTTCCTCGCTTGTGGATTTTTGCGTCCATCGAGGTAAATGTCCAGATACTTCAGCTGATCGTGCGTAAAGTTATCTTCAAAAGAAAGCATATCTTCCAGGAGCTCTTCTTCTCCTGAGCCACCAATTTCGTAAAGAGAACTCTTTTGCTCCGACTCTGCAGAGTCATTCTCTTTCTCCTGCTGATATAACGCTTCGATAGCTTGGGAACCAATGATAACGGCTAGTTCATCTTTCATCAGATGCATGCGTTCCCGATATTCACTGCCTGTCTGGAGCGTCAACGAGCGCAAGCCTAGTGCCAACGTATATCGCATGACCTTGCCATCTGGTGACAAAGCCTGCATCAGTTTGGCATTGGCTGTGGTCTTACCACAGCCCGTACTTGCCATATTCAGAATGAACCAGGCCTGAGCCATTCCATCCTGTTTGGCCGATTGGATTTCGCGGATAGCCTTGTCCTGCCACTGATAGGGCGCCTTCGCCAGCGTAAACCGCACGGTATCGGCCACATCCATCTCGCTTGCAAAGAGGGGCAGCTGATGCGCAATATTGACAGCTTGAGCAGCCACACGTGTTAAATGAGAAGACAATTTATCACAAAGCTTATCCCCATTTGTATTGGCATATAAAACCTTCTTCTGTTCTTCTATCGGCACATCTGTCTGATGCTTCTGGGAAGAGACAAAGTGGTCTGCCAGCATCAGTGCTTCCCGCGCATATAGAAGGAGCGGGCGCAAGGCCAAGCGTGAACCAGTACAGAGTTGTTGCAGCTGTACTTTTTCCCGAAGCAGACGGGTCAGCCATTTTTTGGCCGCCTTATTCCAGTCATCATCATCCAGCAAGAAGCCTTTTGAAAAAGAAAAACAGGGATTCTTCCCTGCTGGGACAACGCCTTCATACCCCCATTTCGATTTGACTGTCGAAAAAAGTCTCTCCAACAACATGGGCGGATTTTCTGCACAAATCTTGCACTCCATTTCATTCCGCGTTACGGGCAAATGATGATGCGACAGAATCAGCCAAACCAGGATGCGCATAATTGGCGGCATCGCCGGCAATGTATCTGCCTGATTGTTCCAGTTCTTCATCTCAGCCTTTAAGGTTGTCTTTTTCAGTTTGCCCTCCAAGAAAAGATGTATCCAGGCATCATCATCCTGTGTGTCACCACTGATTTTCGCCATGGCTGCCAACAACTGGCAAGAGACCCACTCATGGCGATACGGGTCTTTTTCCATCGACGACGACCGCAGCTTTTTCTGGAAGTGGTCAGATGATTTGCCCCAGTCATGAAAAAGCGCTGCGACAGCTGTCAATGCCTTGAGCAAAGCAAGATATGGCCAACCGCCCTCCCACTCTTTATGTAGGATATTCTTACGCGTTGTATTGACAGGTACCAGGCCTTCTTCATTGAATTTATCACGGTTTCCCACCACCCAGAGAAGCTGGCTGCGATTGCGCGAGCGAATCCAACGGCAGGACACCGCCGTGCTTTTTGTCGCACTCCGGCGCAGGAGCGTCCTGACCTCCTGTACGCCTTCCTGTGTCATGATGGTCTGCCATGTATCATTTCCGATGCGGTCTGCAAATTGATCCAAGATGCGGCGAACCGTCAACAAGGCTTTCTTCTCACTGCGGCTGGTAAACAGTACCATCATGATACGGATCCCTCCTTCCCCCACAATTGGCTCACGTGCTTTACTTCTTCGAACAAAAAGTCCAGTACCTTGTGTTCTGTAAATTTCTGAAGGCAATACGAACGAAATTCCTGATCTCGGAGATCATCTTCTGCACAGATAAATGCGCTCGGCAGGACAATGGCATCTTTCACGAGATCGGCAACATCGAATACCAAGGCACCGCGCCGCGTCTTCCCGTGCATGACAGCAAAGCCATGCGGTATCCCCAATACCCAGAGAGTGACCGCAGCCAGGCCATAGGCCAGATAATTGCCGTGATTCAAGAAGATGTTAGCTTTATCTCCCGCAGGAGCATCATGAAGGCGGACAAAATCTGGTATATTGACGTGTTCGCTAGCATATTTATAAAGTGCTTTCGTAAAGATTGCCTCACCTGCCAGCAATTGCTTGATATCCACGGCTTGCCGGATGACCCTCTGGAAACGATGCATAGCCGACTGGATTTCATCATCATCTGCATAAAAGCCCCAGCTCTGCAAGTCGCGATCTTTCTGCCAGACCTGCTCGATGAACTTGCATCGCTTCAGCTGGAACGCCTTCGCCGCTGTTAACCGCTTATCTGCCTGAAACCAAAAGGAAAGCCATCCCTGTACATATTCCGTTGGCCGGTATTCGCTCTGAGGACTGAGCCATTCAATTTCTACACCCGAAAGCAATGGGGTCCCACCATTACCACAAAACCCGACCATGACGCCAGCCATAGCTAACATCCGTATCGCAGCTTGCGTAATAGATGTACCAGTCCCCAACAGCAACACCGTCGTATTGGCAATCGGTATATTCCAATACTGATTTTCCCGCTTCCCCTCTGTCAGATAAAGTACGCGCCCATCTTTCTGCATAACTCGGCACTTTTCCAGATAATAGATATTCGCCCTCTTAGAATGTAGAATGACTTTTAAATTTGATGCTTCAATTTCTGATTTTGTCATGCCATCACCTCTATCATTAGCGTAAATCCGTCGTTTTCAAAAACAACGATACATGCTCCTTTCAGCGTAGTATATGCTTTTTCCTTTCAAAGTCTGCACTCATGAAAAAATTCTTCTTATATCTTATAATAGTTTTTCCTCATTGTACACTATCCATATCACAGAAGCCACTCACTTCAGTCGTGCTTCCCGTTCTCACGAAAGGCCTGAGCCGATACGCGGAGCGTAAACCACCGAATGAAATTATGATTTGTCTGACTAACTCCAATTTCTAAGCTGCCTACACGGCAGTTAACCCATATGACATTATCGCCAGCTTTGATTTGATTTTCTAAGCTGCCTACACGGCAGTTAACTTGTGAATAAAGGTGATTGTTCCCCCGGAATATTTCTAAGCTGCCTACACGGCAGTTAACGATAAGTTTAATGCTGAAGCTCGGTATATTAGCTTTCTAAGCTGCCTACACGGCAGTTAACAGACGGGTCAGGTAGAGCCGCCGGACCTGTCTTTTCTAAGCTGCCTACACGGCAGTTAACAGCTGGCGAGCGTATATCGCTCGTAATCTTTATTTCTAAGCTGCCTACACGGCAGTTAACCTGAATGTCCGGCAGGATGAGCTTCCCCGTCATTTCTAAGCTGCCTACACGGCAGTTAACTTATTGGTTTGTGGTTGTATGAATCCCTGTGCTTTCTAAGCTGCCTACACGGCAGTTAACGCCCCGGTTTGCTTATGTTTCAAAGAGTGCCTTTTCTAAGCTGCCTACACGGCAGTTAACAGACCACGTCACATCGCGATTCCAGCTCTAAGATTTCTAAGCTGCCTACACGGCAGTTAACAAGGAGGCGCGTAGCATGACAAAGCTGATCATTTTCTAAGCTGCCTACACGGCAGTTAACGACCAACTGATAAGTATTTCTTGTGGATTAATTTTCTAAGCTGCCTACACGGCAGTTAACAAGATACACATTGTTTTCATAATTGGGTAGACTTTCTAAGCTGCCTACACGGCAGTTAACTTAGTTTAACAAATGGGGTTAGCATTATGGCTTTTCTAAGCTGCCTACACGGCAGTTAACACTAAAATAGTATACTAATGGGCAGCAAAAAATTTCTAAGCTGCCTACACGGCAGTTAACTAGTCAAAGCTACGGCAAGGGCTTCTCCCCCTTTTCTAAGCTGCCTACACGGCAGTTAACTTTGAGTTATCAGCAGGGTATCAATAAAACGTTTTCTAAGCTGCCTACACGGCAGTTAACAGGGCAAAAGTGTACTCTTATTGGGTACTGAATTTTCTAAGCTGCCTACACGGCAGTTAACACGGAGTCGATATTTAATGATATTTCCCTTGATTTCTAAGCTGCCTACACGGCAGTTAACAAAGTAGTATACACCTTACATTGACTATTAAATTTCTAAGCTGCCTACACGGCAGTTAACATTTTCACCTCTTTCTCTTGACACAGCCAAATTTTCTAAGCTGCCTACACGGCAGTTAACTTGTTACAGTCTTATTATATCATATGCCAGCATTTCTAAGCTGCCTACACGGCAGTTAACCTCTTACGAAAGACAGTACACATAAGGGTTTTTTTCTAAGCTGCCTACACGGCAGTTAACTTCACGATTGAGCGTAAGCATGACCTGTGGCATTTCTAAGCTGCCTACACGGCAGTTAACTGGCACTACCCCTCTTTTTTTCTGGGGAAAAATTTCTAAGCTGCCTACACGGCAGTTAACCATTAGAAGAATAAGAAGCAGTCGCGCCAGCATTTCTAAGCTGCCTACACGGCAGTTAACAACATCTACATTTAGTGCACCAATCTTACATTTTTCTAAGCTGCCTACACGGCAGTTAACAAAAGACACAAAGAGAAGTAGCAGACGCACTATTTCTAAGCTGCCTACACGGCAGTTAACTCACCCCAATTAGCAGACTCTAGATTCCCATATTTCTAAGCTGCCTACACGGCAGTTAACCCGGCCATCTCAAACTCATGTACACAGCGCATTTTCTAAGCTGCCTACACGGCAGTTAACTGTCAACACTCGTTTACATATATTATTTATATTTTCTAAGCTGCCTACACGGCAGTTAACTTTAGAGTTTATCTGGTTTTGGAATGATTGATTTTCTAAGCTGCCTACACGGCAGTTAACACTGTTTTTCTGTCGGTTTAACTAAAATTTTATTTCTAAGCTGCCTACACGGCAGTTAACATTATCTTGCTCGTCCCGGATCTCTCCGGGCTTTTCTAAGCTGCCTACACGGCAGTTAACTTCGTGACAAGCTGGCCCCCAATAGCACATGATTTCTAAGCTGCCTACACGGCAGTTAACCCCCATAGAAAATCATTCGAGCAATTTCCATGTTTCTAAGCTGCCTACACGGCAGTTAACAATGCCCTCTCGTTAGTACAAAAATACCATACTTTCTAAGCTGCCTACACGGCAGTTAACAAAAGCTATGGCCTTATGGATTTAGTCTGATTTTTCTAAGCTGCCTACACGGCAGTTAACAGTAGTTTTTTGCGCGGAGAGCCTCATTTTTCTTAAGCTTGCGGTAGGTTACTCTTATTTAACCAAAATTTCAGGCATTTGTCAAAAGGCTTGATTTACCAGGCCTGCAGGCAAAGAAAAAATTTTAGGTCAAAAAATCGCGAGTCTGTCGCGGCGGAACGCCGCATCTGAATCCGCGGCGGTCTGCGAACTGCGAACGGCGGCCTGCGTCCTTTAATCATTTATGTTCCACTTTATGTGTCACTGCGCTCAAGGCCGCGGCGATGGGTACGGTGAAGATGACGCCGAAGCTGGCAGAGAAGCCTTTCATGATTTCAATGCCGACGGCATTGGAGTTGATGAGCTGCAGGTACGGCAGGTCGTAGGCGTAGTCCAGGAGCCATACGCCGAGGGATCCGCCGAAGAAGGCCAGGATGAGGGTCGTCGACATGGTGCCCATGACGTCGTGGCCGACGTTCATGCCTGCCGTGAACAGGGCCTTGCGGCTGATGTCCGGCTTGTGCCGTTCCAGTTCTGCACAGGCAGCGGTCACGTCCATGGCGATGTCCATGACGGCGCCGAGGCTGGCGAAGAGGATGGCCGCCAGGCAGGCTGTCAGGATGCCGCCCAGGGTCGCCCCAAAAGCAGCCAGGCTCTTTTTCGTCCAACCGTTGATGAGGTACATCGTCGCAGCCAGGACGATGACCGACGTGATGACGGCCGCTGCGACGGGACCCATACCGCGCAGGACCATGGGGAAAAAGAGGAAGAGGACGCCCATGGCGCCGACGTTGGCCGAAATAACGATGACCGCCATCCCGGGCTGGCAGACGGTCCCAAAGAGAAGACCGTTCGGGCAATTCGCCTGAACGGTCTGTCCGGCATCGAGGCCATCTTCCATACGCAAGGTGACGATCTGATCGCCCACACGGCTTCCGTCTTCCTGCAGATTATCGCGGACAATATCGACGACGCGGGCTTTTTCAAAGACCCGGCCATCGCTGTTGACCAGCTGCGGCTTATCGACCTGGTTATACTGCCAGAGGAAGAGGCCGCCGGCCACCATCAGCACGACGATGACGACCAGGCGGAACCAGCGGGAGTGGATCATGCTCAATCCTTGACGATGCTGTACGTTCGTTGATCTGGTCCCCTGGCGATACGAGGAAGTTGATTTCCGGATGCTGGCTCAAGGCTTCATTCAGTGTCTTGTTCCAATTATAGGCATCGTTGCGGGCTGCGATTTCGCCGGTCTATTTGGCACTTCCTTCTGCCGGTGTCTGGCCTGTGGAAGCACCGACCTGCGGGTCGCCGACATACATGAAGGTGAAGTCGTCCGGATTCCCCGTCTTGACCGGCTGAGCGGCCTGCCAGGTCCCGTCGACTTTGACCTGATACCAGTAGGTCTTTTCGGCTTTCAAGCCTTTGGCCGTGACTTTGTTGGAATTATAGTAGACTCATCATGTAAGTCCTATTTATGAATTCCGTCAAAATTACGTAAAAATGTCAGTCCTGTTCATTTCCCTTCTGCCGCCAATAGGCCGCTTCGACGGTATCCTTCTCCACGCCTTCCCCCTTTTCCAGGGCACGGGCATAATTCTTCATGCCCTCTTTATAGCCAGACGCAGCCGACTGGGCGAACCAATAGACGGCCTGGTACAGGTCCTGGCGGACGCCGTGGCCGTCGCGATAGAGGACGCCCAAATTGTTCTGGGCCGGTCCGTCACCGGCCATGGCAGCTTCGTAATACCAGTGTGCCGCCAGTTCCCAGTCCTGCGGGACGCCGCGCCCTGTCTCATAGAGGTATCCTAGGTTGTTCTGGGCAATGGTCTGGCCCTTCCCGGCGGCCTGGGCATACCAATAGGCGGCCTTGTCGTAATCCCGCTTGCCGGCATAGCCGAACTGGTACATGATGGCCGTATTGCACTGGCCGTCGGCATCGTCGTGCCGCGCCGCCCGGCCGTACCAGTGCAGGGCCTGGGCATAGTCCTGGGGCAGGCCGCAGCCCGTTTCGTAAAGATGGCCCAGATTGTTCTCGGCTGCGCCGTAGCCTTGATTGGCTGCCCGGCGGTACCAGTACACGGCCTGTTCCAAGTCAATCTCTATCCCCAGACCGTGTTCATACTGATAGGCCAGGTTGTACTGACTGGCGGCGTGGCCTTTTTGAGCAGCCCGGTGATACCAATAGATAGCTTTCCTATATAAAACATCTTTATCTTCTATATCCGCATCGAAAGCTTCAAAAAAATAGTCATCGCCCATGTCACACTGCGCTTGAGCATCGCCTTCAAAAGCTTTCCGTTCTTTTTCGTCCATATATCCGTCTCCTTTCTGACAAAATAAGTGTAGCTAAAGGTTCCTTCCTTTGTCAAATATTTTTCTTATTTTTCTTTTTGTCCTATTGACTTTTTGACTTTTGACGATATAATAATACTAGAGCTTGAGGAAAGCTCCTAAGAATGATTACTTCCACCATAAGTAAGGAGGTCTTAATTATGGGAAACGAAAAATATACGCAAAAGGTCATCGAAGCCTTCCAGTCTGCCCAGCAGATTGCAGCGCTCCATTATAACCAGGAACTCTCATCGGTCCATATGCTCATGGGCTTGACGAAAGAACCGGAAGGCCTGCTCAATACGATTTTCTCGGAATGTCACACTGACGTCCCCATGCTCCAGGCTCGCTTGGAACAGTTGTTGAAGAAGATCCCGTCTGTCAAAGGCTCCAGCCAGTTGTCCATGTCGACGGAAATGGTCCGTGTCATCGGCAAGGCTCAGCAGTTGGCCGACTCCATGCACGATGAATATATCAGCACGGAACATATCCTCATGGGCATCGTCAGCGAAAGCGACGACGAAGTCCAGCAGTTGTGCCGTGAATTCGGCTTGACCCAGGACAAGATCATGAGTACCATCAAAGCCAACCGCAAAGCTAACGTCAACAGTGATAACCCGGAAGAAAACTACAAGGCCCTGGAAAAATACGGCCGCGACTTGACCGCTGCTGCCCGCCAGAATAAATTGGACCCGGTCATCGGCCGTGACGACGAAATCCGCCGCACCATCGAAATTCTCTCGCGCCGCCGTAAGAACAACCCGGTCCTCATCGGTGAACCGGGGGTCGGCAAGACGGCTATCGTCGAAGGCCTGGCCCGCCGTATCGTCAGCGGCGACGTCCCGGAATCGCTGAAGAACAAGACCCTCTACTCCCTCGATATGGGTTCCCTCATCGCCGGTGCCAAATACCGTGGCGAATTTGAAGAACGACTCAAATCGGTCCTCAATGAAATCGCCAAATCGGACGGCCAGATTCTCCTCTTCATCGATGAAATCCACACTGTCGTCGGTGCCGGCGCCTCTGAAGGCTCCATGGATGCCGGCAACATCCTGAAACCGATGCTGGCCCGCGGTGACCTGCGCTGCATCGGCGCTACGACGCTCAATGAATACCAGAAATACATCGAAAAAGATGCCGCTTTGGAACGTCGTTTCCAGCCGGTCATGGTCGATCAGCCTTCTGTTGAAGACACGATCACCATTCTCCGTGGTCTGAAAGAACGCTACGAAGTCCATCATGGCGTCCGCATCCGTGATAAAGCCCTGGTCGCTGCCGCCGTCTTGTCGGACCGCTACATTTCCGACCGTTTCCTGCCCGATAAGGCCATCGACCTCGTCGACGAAGCTGCCGCCAAACTGCGTACGGAAATCGAATCCATGCCGACGCCGATTGACGAACTGCGCCATAAGATCATGCAGCTGGAAATCGAAGAACAGTCCTTGAACAAAGAAACGGACGACGCTTCCAAAGAACGCCTGGCCAAGATCACGGAAACGAAGAACGAACTGAAAGAAAAAGAAAGCAAGCTCAAAGCCCAGTGGGATAAAGAAAAACAGTCCATTCTGCGCACCCAGGGCCTGAAGAAAGAAATCGACGCCGTCAAAGGCGAAATGTCTAAGGCCGAACGCAACTACGATCTGGCCAAGGCTTCGGAATTGAAGTACGGCAAACTGCCGGAACTGCAGAAACAGTTGAAGGAACAGGAAGCCTACCTGGCTGAACACCAGGATTCGCAGCTCCTCAAAGAAGAAGTCGGCGAAGAAGATATCGCCCAGGTCGTCAGCCGCTGGACGGGTATCCCGGTCACCAAGATGATGACAGGCGAACGGGAAAAACTCCTGCACCTCGACGAAACGCTGCATAAACGGGTCGTCGGCCAGGACGATGCCGTCCGCGTCGTGAGCGATGCTATCATCCGCGCCCGTGCCGGTATCAAGGATCCGAACCGTCCGATTGGTTCCTTCATCTTCCTCGGCCCGACCGGTGTCGGCAAGACCGAACTGGCCAAGACCCTGGCTGAAGCCCTCTTCGATGATGAACGCAACATCATCCGTATCGATATGTCGGAATACATGGAAAAACATACCGTATCCCGCCTGATCGGGGCTCCTCCGGGATATGTCGGCTATGATGAAGGGGGCCAGCTCACTGAAGCCGTCCGCCGTCGTCCGTACAGCGTCATCCTCCTCGACGAAATCGAAAAGGCCCATCCGGACATCTTCAACGTCCTCTTGCAGATTCTCGATGATGGCCGCCTGACCGATGGCAAAGGCCGTGTAGTCAACTTCAAGAACACCATCATCATCATGACCAGTAACCTCGGCTCCCACGAAATCCTCGAATCGAAGGATTACGACGAAGCCAACAAGAAAGTCCGCGAACTGCTCAAACAGTACTTCCGTCCGGAATTCCTCAACCGTGTCGACGACATCGTCGTCTTCAAAGCGCTCCAGAAAGACCAGGTACGCAATATCGCCGCTATCCTCCTGGAACGCCTGGGCAAACGTCTGGAAAAACAGGTCAAGATCCACCTCACCTGGACCGACGAAGCCCTGCAGGAATTGGCCGACAAAGGCTTCGACCCGCAGTTCGGTGCCCGTCCGCTGCGCCGCCTGATTACGCATACCGTCGAAACGGCCCTGAGCCGCGACATCATCACCGGTACCATCCGCGAAGGCGATACCGTCACCATCGGCTACGACGGCAATGGCTTCACCTTCACGCCCATGCGCGTCCATGCCGCATAATATCGTTCATCGTAGGTCGTTCATCGTAGGTCGTAAAAACCATCCCCTCTCACGATGAACGAAAAACGATTTACCCCAAGGACCCGTTCCTGATGCAAAAAAACATCGGGAACGGGTCTTTTTTTCTGTTTACATTGGCCCGAAAACAGTATATAATAAACTGTAACTAAGTAACGGGTGGAGATTTATGAATAACACATTAGGAAAACATGTACTCATCGATTTTTATAACTGCAAGGCTTCCTTTTCGGAGGCCGAAGATTTGCAGCCCTTGGTAGAGCGCGCGTTCGACCTCGTCGGCGCCCCTGTCGAAGGGATTACATTCTTCCATATCGACGACGAACTGACGTGTATTGCCGTTTCCGGCAACGCACATATTTGTATTCACGCCTATCCTCCCCTGTCCTACGTGGCAGTGGACATCTACAGTTTTAATATCGACCTCAAGACGAGCCAAATCATGAGCACCCTGAAGGTAAACCTCCGCTCAGACCGCATCAAAGCGACAAGTATCCGCCGCGGTGATTTCGGCTCTATCCGCGACATGCGCCCGAAACGCAAATCGAAGATCACGACGGCACGGCGCATGAAAAACACCGGCGCACGCATCAAGAAGACGAGTGTGAAGATGTTCAACATCCTCCGCCATCCGCAGAAGGTACGCCGGGCACATCGGACGACGAACAAGTAACACGTTTGCAGATGAAAGGGTTTGTTGGTCATGTATATGGTATCGTTAAAACAGGCTGCGGGCATTGCCCGGGAAGAAATGACGTCCCTCGACGCCATTACAGCGGAATTGCTCAATTTCATACAGTTGAAGAGTCAGCGCTTATATATGCATTCCCTGCAGGTCGCTAACTACAGCGTCAGCGTCGCCGCCAAACTGACGCTGCCCAAGAGTGAAATCGAACAAGTGAAATACGCAGCACTCCTCCATGACGTGGGCCTGCTCTTCGTGTCCAATACCCTGCTGGCCAAGATGCCCTACCTCAACCGCTCGGAAAAGGCGCAGTACAAGCGCCACGCCGCAGCCGGCGGCAACATGCTGGAAAACATCCCCTGCTGCCAGGACATCGTGCCTTACATCCGCTATCACCACGAACATTGGGACGGCTCGGGCTTTCCCAAACACCTGCGCGGTGCCAATATCCCCTTGGGGGCACGCATCATCGCCGTCGCCGATTACTACGACATGATCATCAACCCGTCGGCAGAATTCTGGGCGAAAACCAAAAAACAGGCCGTCCGCGAACTCTTCAGCGCGTCGGGCCTGCTCTTTGATCCGGAAGTGGTCAAGGCTTTTATCGAAACATTAGGTTAATAACACATTGTAATCAAAAAGCGCTGTCGTATGAAGACAGCGCTTTTTACGTTCATCGTAGGTCGTTCATCGTTCATCGAATTGAAGAACGCCGGCCGCCTGCGAACTGCGTTCATTTCCATCGCCTGTATGCGATATCGTAGGGGACG
>UMCF01070664.1_pt1 | contig 14302 bp, 10 predicted proteins | sample 1964131 | NCBI WGS metagenome assembly UMCF01 (sample SAMEA4835958, study PRJEB28245) | human gut metagenome | biome: gut microbiome; material: fecal sample | place: Denmark | collected 2008
TTCGTAACGAGGTGAAAAAGACATCTATTCACCATAAAAATGAGCATTTCGTTACGAATCTGATTACGAATTTTTGGCTGATAGTGATCGTACTAAAAGTCACAAATGGAGGAATTTACCATGAATGAGTTCAAATTAAAAGCCCCATATGAGCCAACCGGAGACCAGCCACAGGCGATTGCAGAGCTTGTGAAAGGGTTCAAGGAAGGCAATCAATGCCAGACTTTACTAGGGGTTACGGGTTCTGGAAAGACTTTTACGATGGCAAACGTGATCCAGCAATTACAAAAGCCGACACTGGTCATCGCTCATAATAAAACACTTGCTGCACAGCTCTACGGAGAATTCAAGGAGATGTTCCCCGATAACGCAGTAGAATATTTTGTCTCCTACTACGACTACTACCAGCCGGAAGCTTATGTTCCGTCATCCGACACTTACATTGCCAAGGACTCTGCCATCAACGATGAGATCGACAAGCTCCGCCACTCTGCGACAGCAGCGCTTTCTGAGCGGAATGATGTCATCATTGTGGCAAGTGTGTCCTGCATTTACGGACTGGGTTCGCCGATTGATTACAAGGAGATGGTGATTTCACTTAGACCGGGCATGATCAAAGACAGGGATGAAGTTCTGAAGAAGTTGGTTGAGATCCAGTATGACCGCAATGATATGGATTTCAAGCGTGGAACGTTCCGGGTGCGAGGAGATGTGGTTGAGATTTTCCCGGCGTATTCGGAAAAAATTGCATACAGAGTTGAATTTTTCGGTGATGAGATAGACAGAATAACAGAGATTGATACATTGACCGGTGAAGTGTTGAATGTGATCGGGCATGTGGCAATTTTCCCGGCATCTCATTATGTAGTGTCCAAGGAGAATATGGAGCGTGCCATCGGGGAGATTGAAGAAGAACTGGAGCAGCAGATTCGTTATTTTAAAGGGGAAGATAAGCTTCTGGAAGCACAGCGTATTTCTGAGAGAACGAATTTTGATATAGAAATGATGCGAGAGACAGGATTTTGTTCCGGAATTGAAAACTATTCGAGGCATCTGACCGGGCAGAAAGCAGGAGAGCCGCCATGTACATTGATTGACTATTTTCCGGATGATTTTCTGATCATGATCGACGAGTCGCATAAGACGATTCCACAGATTGGAGCCATGTATCACGGCGATCAGTCGAGAAAGACAACACTGGTAGATTATGGATTCCGTCTGCCATCGGCAAAGGATAACAGACCGCTCAGCTTTGGGGAATTTGAAAGTAAGATTGACCAGGTACTGTTTGTATCGGCGACACCGGGAGAGTATGAGGAGTCTCATGAACTGCTGCGGGCAGAGCAGGTAATCCGACCGACAGGTCTTCTGGATCCGGAAGTAGAAGTGCGTCCGATCGAAGGACAGATTGATGATCTGATCAGTGAGGTAAATAAAGAAACAGCGAAGAAGAATAAGGTACTGATCACAACGCTGACAAAGCGTATGGCGGAAGATCTGACCGATTATATGCGGGAGCTTGGCATTCGTGTGAAATATTTACATTCGGATATTGATACTCTGGAAAGGACAGAGATCATCCGGGATATGCGTTTGGATGTATTTGATGTACTGGTTGGAATTAACCTGCTTCGAGAAGGTCTGGATATTCCGGAGATCACACTGGTAGCGATTCTGGATGCGGACAAAGAAGGTTTTCTGCGTTCGGAAACTTCATTGATCCAGACCATTGGCCGTGCGGCGAGAAATGCAGAGGGGCATGTTATCATGTATGCGGATAACATGACGGATTCGATGCGGATGGCGATTGATGAGACGATGCGCCGTCGTGAGATTCAGATGAAATACAATGAAGAACATGGAATCACGCCACAGACGATCAAGAAGTCGGTGCGTGATCTGATCAGTATTTCAAAGAAGGTTGCAGCAGAAGAGATGAAGCTGGAAAAAGATCCGGAATCCATGAGTGTGGCAGAGCTGGAGAAGCTGATCAAGAAGCTGGAAAAGCAGATGAAGAAAGCGGCAGCAGAGCTGAATTTCGAGGCGGCAGCAGAGCTGCGTGATAAGCTGATCGAGCTGAAAAAGCATTTGAATGAGACGGAGTAAAGCGAAGAGATAGAAGAGGAAGAACAGATGGCTGAAGAAAAGAAAGAACTGATAAAGATCAGAGGTGCGAACGAGCACAATCTGAAGAATCTTGATGTAGATATTCCGAGGAACAAACTGGTAGTACTGACCGGTCTCAGTGGTTCCGGCAAATCATCCCTTGCATTTGATACAATTTATGCAGAGGGACAAAGACGATATATGGAATCTCTGTCTTCTTACGCAAGACAGTTCCTTGGGCAGATGGAGAAGCCGAATGTAGAAAGTATTGAAGGGCTTTCACCGGCGATTTCCATCGACCAGAAGTCTACGAACCGCAATCCGAGATCCACAGTCGGAACCGTGACGGAGATTTACGATTATTTTCGACTGCTGTATGCAAGAATCGGGATTCCGCATTGTCCGAAGTGTGGAAGAGAGATCAAGAAGCAGACGGCAGATGAGATGACCGATCAGATCATGGCACTTCCGGAAGGAACAAAGATTCAGCTGATGGCACCGGTTGTGCGGGGGAGAAAAGGAACCCATGTCAAGCTTCTGGACAGAGCAAAGAAAAGCGGTTATGTCCGTGTAAGGATTGACGGAAATATGTATGAGCTTTCCGAAGAAATCTCATTGGACAAGAATATAAAACATAATATTGAGATTGTTGTAGACCGTCTGGTTGTCAGACCGGGGATTGAAAAAAGACTTGCAGATTCCATAGAAAGTGTATTAAGTCTTGCGGAGGGGCTTCTGGTTGTGGATGTGATCGGAGGGGAACCGCTGAATTTCAGCCAGAATTTTGCCTGCCCAGACTGCGGAATCAGTATTGATGAGATCGAGCCGAGAAGCTTTTCATTTAACAATCCATTTGGTGCCTGCCCGGTATGTTTCGGACTCGGATATAAAATGGAGTTTGATGAAGACCTGATGATTCCGAACAAATCACTCAGTATCAATGAAGGAGCAATCGTGGTGACAGGATGGCAGTCCTGTACCGATAAGAGCAGTTTTACTCACGCGATTCTGGAAGCACTCTGCAAGGAATATCATTTTGACCTGGATACGCCGTTTGAACAGTATCCGAAAGAAATCCAGGATGTTTTACTTCGTGGGACTAATGGAAAAGAAGTCAAGGTCTATTATAAAGGACAACGCGGGGAAGGGATCTATGACGTTGCATTTGATGGACTGATCCGGAATGTGGAGCGAAGATACCGTGAAACGGGATCGGAGACTATGAAAGCAGAATATGAGAGTTTTATGCAGATCACACCTTGCCGAGAATGTGGCGGACAGCGACTGAAAAAGGGTGCACTTGCGGTAACGGTCGGAGATAAAAATATTTCAGAAGTAACAGCAATGTCGATTGAACGGCTTCAGCGGTTTATCAGCAGTCTGGAACTGTCAAAGACGCAGCAGATGATCGGCGGACAGATATTAAAAGAGATCAAAGCGCGCCTGCAGTTCCTTCTGGATGTGGGTCTGGAATATCTGACACTTGCCCGTGCAACAGGAACTCTTTCCGGAGGAGAAGCACAGAGAATCCGGCTTGCGACGCAGATCGGTTCCGGTCTTGTGGGTGTGGCTTATATTCTGGATGAGCCAAGTATCGGTCTGCACCAGAGAGATAATGACAAACTTCTCGCAACACTCAAGCATCTCCGTGATCTTGGAAATACACTGATCGTGGTTGAGCATGATGAAGATACCATGTTTGCGGCAGACCAGGTAATCGATATCGGACCGGGAGCCGGAGAACACGGTGGAGAACTGGTTGCCCAGGGAACGGCACAGGAGATCATGAAAGTAGAACGGTCGATCACAGGTGCATATTTAAGCGGAAAGATCAAGATCCCGGTTCCGGAAACCCGCGCAGTTCCGACCGGCTGGATCAAAGTTGTAGGTGCAGCAGAGAATAACCTGAAAAATATTGATGTGAAGTTCCCACTTGGTGTGATGACCTGTGTAACCGGCGTATCAGGTTCCGGTAAGAGTTCATTGGTGAATGAAATCCTTTACAAGAGTATGGCGAAAAAGCTAAACCGTGCCCGTGTGATTCCTGGAAAGCATAAGCGGATTGAAGGACTGGAAATGCTGGACAAAGTGATCGACATTGACCAGTCTCCAATCGGAAGGACGCCAAGATCCAATCCGGCGACATATACCGGAGTATTCGACCTGATCCGGGATCTGTTTGCGGCAACCGCGGATGCGAAGGCGAAAGGCTATAAAAAAGGAAGATTCAGCTTTAACGTCAAGGGCGGACGCTGTGAAGCGTGTAGCGGAGATGGAATCATCAAGATTGAGATGCATTTCCTTCCGGATGTATATGTGCCGTGTGAGGTATGCGGCGGAAAACGCTACAACCGTGAGACACTGGAGGTAAAATATAAAGGAAAAAGCATTTATGATGTTCTGAATATGACGGTAGAAGAGGCGCTTCATTTCTTTGAAAATGTACCGAGTATCCGTAGAAAAATGGAGACACTTTACGATGTAGGACTTTCTTATATTCGTCTTGGCCAGCCGTCTACAACCCTTTCCGGCGGTGAAGCACAGCGGATCAAGCTTGCAACTGAACTGAGCCGGAGAAGCACTGGGAAGACAGTGTACATTCTGGACGAACCGACAACCGGACTTCATTTTGCAGATGTGCACAAGTTGACGGAAATCCTGCGCAGACTCGCGGCAGATGGCAATACGGTTATAGTGATCGAACATAACCTGGATGTGATCAAGACAGCAGATTATATTATCGATATCGGACCGGAAGGCGGTGACAAGGGGGGCACAGTTGTTGCGTGCGGTACACCGGAAGAAGTGGCAGAAAACCCGAATTCATATACAGGAAAATACATCAAAATGATGCTGGACAGAAAATGATACAGAAATCTTAAAAAATCCTGAACTTGAAAAAAAGACTTCCTATTTATTAAAGATTTGATTATAATAAGGTGAGTATGTGAAAGGGGAATCGTGATGTCAATAGATTTAGGAATTGATTTAGGAACAGCAAGTATCCTCGTTTATGTGAAAGGAAAGGGAGTTGTACTGAAAGAACCTTCAGTCGTTGCCTTTGACAGAGATACCAATATGATAAAAGCAATCGGTGAAGAAGCAAGGCTGATGCTTGGAAGGACACCGGGGAACATTGTTGCGGTAAGACCTCTCAGACAGGGCGTTATTTCCGATTACATTGTCACAGAAAAAATGATCAAATATTTTGTTCAGAAAGCACTGGGAAAGCGTACATTTAAGAAGCCGAATATCAGTATCTGTGTGCCAAGCGGTGTTACAGAGGTTGAAAAAAAGGCGGTAGAAGAGGCTGCTTTTGCAGCCGGTGCGCGGGAAGTACATTTGATTGAGGAACCGGTTGCAGCGGCAATCGGAGCCGGAATAGATATTTCAAAACCATGCGGCAACATGATCGTGGATATCGGTGGTGGTACATCCGACATTGCGGTGATTTCCCTTGGAGGAACTGTTGTGAATACATCATTAAAAGTTGCAGGTGATGATTTTGATGAAGCAATCGTCCGTTATGTCCGGAAAAAGCACAATCTGCTGATCGGAGACAGGACAGCAGAAGATATCAAGATCAAGATCGGAACGACATATCCTCTTGTAGAAGATGAATCAATGGAAGTAAGGGGACGAAATCTGGTAACAGGATTGCCAAAGACGGTTACGGTAACGGCTTCTGAGACCGAAGAAGCACTGCATGAGACTACAAGTCAGATCGTCGAAGCGGTCATTGGGGTTCTGGAGAGAACACCGCCGGAACTTTCAGCGGATATTCTGGATCGTGGAATTGTACTGACAGGTGGAGGTGCACTGCTTCGCGGGCTGGAAGAACTGATCGAAGAAAGGACAGGCATCAATACGATGACAGCGGAAGACCCGATGAAGGTTGTTGCAATCGGTACCGGTCAGTATGTGGAGTTTATGAACGGAAAAAAAGATTTCTAGTGATAAGCACATGAGAAGGCTGTTTCTGTAGAGAGACAGCCTTTTTAAAAAGGAAAAAAGTATGGAAACAGTAAAAGGTTACGTAGAACACATTGTATTTCGCAATGAAGACAATGGATATACCGTATTTAATTTGAATAATGATGATGGCGATCTGACCTGTGTCGGAAACTTTAACTATTTATCAGAGGGAGAGCTGGTTGAGGTGAACGGAGAATATGTGGTTCACAGTGTATATGGAACACAGCTCCGAGTGCTGAATTATGAGATCAAAGCACCGGAAGATCTGCTTTCGATTGAACGCTATCTGGGATCAGGGGCGATCAAAGGGGTTGGTGCATCTCTTGCCGGCAGGATTGTGAAAAAATTCAGGGAAGACACTTTCCGGATCATCGAAGAAGAACCAGAAAGACTTGCGGAGGTGCGTGGGATCAGCGAACGTATGGCAAGAGAGATCGCTGTACAGGTAGAAGAGAAAAAAGATATGCGGAAGGCAATGATCTACCTTCAGAAATTTGGGATTTCGACGACACTTGCAGCAAAGATTTATCAGTTTTACGGTCCGAAGACCTATCAGGTACTGGAAGGAAATCCATACCAGCTTGCAGATCAGATTCAGGGGATCGGATTTAAGATCGCTGATGAAATCGCAACGAAGATCGGCATTCATTCAGACTCGGATTTCCGTATCCGGAGTGGTATTTTTTATACCTTACAGCAGAGTGTTGCCGAAGGGCATGTCTATCTGACAAAGGACGTGTTGCTTCGTCGGGCATCTGCACTTCTGGAAGTGGAGATTAAGGATATTGAGAAATACCTGATGGATCTGTCGATGGAAAAGAAGATCGTACTCAAAGAATCTGAAGAAGGTCTGCGGGTATACGTGTCCCACTTCTATTATCTGGAACTCAATACCGCGAAAATGCTGCATGATCTGAATCTGGAATATGAAGAAGCCAATGTAGTGATCGAAAAAAAGATCCATCAGATTGAAAAAGAAGCCGAAATGCAGCTTGACGAGAAGCAGGAAAATGCGGTCATGGCGGCTGTGCGGAATGGAATTATGATTCTCACAGGAGGTCCTGGAACCGGAAAAACGACGACGATCAATGCCATGATCGAATATTTTCACAGTGAGAATATGGAAATTATGCTGGCAGCACCAACCGGGCGTGCCGCAAAAAGAATGACAGAGGCAACCGGATGGGAAGCGCAGACGATCCACCGGCTTCTGGAGGTGAACGGTAATCCGGAGGAGGATGAGAACCCGAACCGGAACGGATTTGCAAGAAATGCAGACAATCCACTGGAAACCGACGTGATCATCATCGATGAGATGTCTATGGTAGACCTGCCTCTGATGAATGCACTTCTTACCGCAATTGTACCGGGGACAAGGCTGATCCTGGTAGGGGACTGTAACCAGCTTCCATCAGTAGGCCCGGGAAGTATTTTGAAGGATCTCATCGCATCGGAATGTTTTCCGGTTGTCATGCTGACCCGGATTTTCCGACAGGCACAGGAGAGTGATATTGTGGTAAATGCACATAAGATCAACCGGGGAGAACCGGTCCTTTTGGATAATAAAAGCCGGGATTTCTTCTTCTTGAAAAGACAGGATCCGAATGTGATCATCAGTGTTCTGCTGACACTGATCCAGAAGAAGCTTCCTAAATATGTCAATGCAAAACCATATGATATCCAGGTACTCACACCGATGCGGAAAGGACTGCTGGGAGTGGAAAGGCTGAACAGTATTTTGCAGGAGTATTTGAATCCACCGGAGCCGGGAAAAGCGGAAAAAGAATATGGCGATCACAAATTCCGCGTGGGCGACAAGGTGATGCAGATCAAGAATAACTATCAGCTTGAATGGGAGATCACAACCAAGTATGGACTGACGGTGGATAAAGGAATGGGGATTTTTAATGGCGATATGGGAATTGTCACCGAGATCAATACATATACTGAAACACTGGAAGTTGAATACGATGAAAAGAGAAAAGTAAAGTATCCGTTTGAATTGCTGGAAGAACTGGAGCTTGCCTATGCGATCACCATTCACAAGTCGCAGGGAAGCGAATATCCGGCGGTTGTCATCCCTCTTCTGAGCGGACCGAGACAGCTGTTTCACAGGAATCTTCTTTACACGGCAATCACAAGAGCCAGAAAATGTGTGACAATTGTCGGAAATGACCAGACCTTCCAGGAGATGATCCGGAATACCAATGAACACAACCGGAATACCAGTCTGGCAGAACGGATCCGGGAGTTCTGCGGATAGTTACACAGAAAAAGTAGAAAATCAAATCCGAAAAGCGGATGGAAAACTTAAAAAAGGTCAAAGAAACAATTCTGGAACTAATTTATCCCTCAAAATGTCCGTTTTGTGGAGAAATTGTAAGTGCAGGAAAGAAACATTCTACGGAACACAATGGAATCTGCAAGGCGTGCCGTGAAAAATTTCCTTATATTGGTGAAGTAAGATGCATGTGCTGTGGAAAGCCTTTGACAGATCCGGCTGAAGAATATTGCTATGACTGTACCAGGCAGAAGCATCTTTTTGTTGATGGCAGAAGTCTCTGGGTGCATAAAGATGCAGTGGAAAATGCAGTTTATGCAATGAAATATCAGAACCGGAGGATTTACGGACAAACGTTCGGAAAAGAAATGGCAGAGCATTTTCTTCCTTATCTATGGGAAAGAAAGATCACCTTGATCGTGCCAGTTCCGCTGCATTCCCGGCGAAAAAGAAAGCGGGGATTTAATCAGGCAGAAATTGTAGCAAAGGTATTATCAGAAAATACCGGAATTGCCATGGATGCAGGTGCTGTTAAGAGAATTAAGGCGACTAGTCCTCAGAAAGAGCTGGGCGATAAAGGAAGAAAACGAAATATCAGGGGAGCATTTGCAGTGCAGAAAAATGTAAAAGGAGAAAATATCGTTTTGATCGACGACATTTATACGACAGGAAGTACCTTAGACGAGGCGGCGAGAGTGCTGAAAAAGGCAGGAGCTGAAAATGTATACTTTTTGACGGTAAGTATTGGACAAGGAATCTGATATTTGTTATACTGAAAGTAATGCATATACGAATAAAACGTATGAGGTGACAAAATGTTAAATGAAAGCAAAGTTAAGCTGATGACAAGGATGGCGATGTACGAAAGCAAACAGGGAGAGGAAGATTTTAAGATCAGTTCTTATTATAAGAAAGATTACCGGAGCTTTCACACCATTGCTACGATCATATGGGTCACGGTCGGCTATGCTGTTGCAGTGGGAATCGGAGTTATTGCTTTTCTGGATGAACTGATGGAAAATCTGAATATGCAGTTTCTTGTGATGCTTGCGGCAGCTGTGATAATTGGATATCTGGTACTTGTTATTTTTTATGGAATCGTTGCTTCCCATTTTTACGGAACCAAACATGAAAAAGCAAGAAAGCGTGTGAAACAATTCAATCACGATCTTACAAGACTGAACAGAATGTATGAAAGGGAGAAACGATAATGAATGATCTGATAGTATGGAGAGATAAATTACAGGAATTATACGCGATGAAATCAATCTATATTGATAAAGCTGTGCAGTTTGTTCTGGCACTGGTTACATTTCTTATGATCAACCAGAATATTGGACTGATGAAAGCGGTGGCGACACCGGTTGTAGCGGTGGCACTGGCAGTGATCTGCACCTTTCTTCCACCGGTTGTAACGGCGTATGTGGCGGCAGGACTTGTAATTGTGCATCTGTTCAAACTGTCTATAGGAGTGGCAGCGGCAGCGGCACTGATCTTTGTGGTAATGTTTATCTTTTACTGCAGATTTACTCCGAAAAAGGCACTTCTTCTGCTGGTCACACCGGTAGCATTTATGCTTCATGTTCCGTATGTGGTGCCGGTTGCCTGTGCGCTTGTACTTGGACCGATTTCAGCAGTACCGGTTGTATTTGGAACGATCATTTACTATATGATCGAATGTGTGAGAACTTCGGCAACAGCGATCACCAGTGCGGATGGAATTACCAGGCAGATTTCGCTGTTTGTGAAGACGGTATTCCAGGATAAGACTCTGTGGATCACTGTGATCGCATTTATTATCTCTATTTTTGTGGTGTATACAGTGCGCCGGCTTTCGGTAGATCATGCGTGGAAAATCGCAGCAGCATCCGGTGCGGTTGTGAATATTGTTGTAATTGTGATCGGAGATATTGTATTCGATATACATACCTCTTATAATATGCTGATCATTGGAAATATTGCAGCAGTCGTGATTGGTTTTATCATGGAATTTTTCCTGTTCTCGGTGGATTATTCCAGAACAGAACGTCTCCAGTTTGAGGATGATGAATATTATTATTATGTAAAAGCCATCCCTAAGATTTCGGTGACAGCTCCGGAGAAGACGGTCAAACATATCAATGAGCGGAAAGAAACAGGTGAGATTGCGGAAACAGAGCCGGAGAGAAGACAGAGGTCGAAGAGTGGGCAGACGGAAAAACCGGCAGTACGCAAAACAAAAACGGCTTCTAAGGTAAAATGGCCAAAGAGTCCGGCAGTTCAGCGACCGACAAGAGTTGGGGGCAATACAGATGAAATCCTTCTTGCACAGAGCCTGAAGGAAGAACTGGATATTCAGAGCATTGTGGAAAATGAACTGAATAGCGATAACAAATAGGGAAATATTATAAAAAACAGGGGTATAAATAACGGATAGAAAAAGGGGGTACACTGTTGAACACAGTATTAACACAGGTTTTAAAAGAATTTGTATCAGAATCGTGGTACTTCCCGCAGATCCGGGTAGTAGATGCTGTTGAGATACTGATTATTACATTTTTATTCTATCAGATTATTCTCTGGATAAAGAATACAAAAGCCTGGATGCTGCTGAGGGGGATTCTGGTTGTTGCATTGTTTATTCTGGTGGCTGCAATTTTTAAAATGTATACGATTTTGTGGATTGCACAGAATTCACTTCCGGTCATGGCAACCGCAGTCGTGATCATTTTCCAGCCTGAGCTCAGAAGAGCATTGGAAAAACTGGGGGAAAAACAATTTGTTCCCAATATAGTAGCACTGGATAAAAGAGGAAAAGATAATGTACGTTTCAGCCAGAAAACGATCGATGGAATCGTAGAAGCATCCTTTGCGATGGGAGCAGTGAAGACAGGAGCACTTATCGTCGTAGAGCAGGCAATCATGCTGACAGAATACGAGAGCACCGGAATCGCGCTGGACTGTATTGTATCACCGCAGGTATTGATCAATATTTTTGAACACAACACACCACTTCATGACGGCGCAATCATCGTCCGTGGAGACAGGATCGTATCAGCGACCTGCTATCTTCCACTGTCAGACAATATGGGAATCAGTAAGGAGCTGGGGACCAGACATCGTGCAGCAGTCGGAATGAGTGAGGTGAGTGATGCTCTGATCGTCACCGTATCAGAAGAGACCGGGTATGTATCTGTAGCGATGGGCGGACAGCTTGTGCGCAATGTTACACCGGAATATCTGAAAAAACGTCTGGAATCTATCAGTAAGAAGAGTGTGGAGATCGGACGTTTGAAAAAAATATGGAAGGGATGGAGATCGCATGAAAAGGGCGTTGACTAAAAACTGGGGTCTTAAGTTGTTGGCATTTGTATTCTCTGTCCTTTTATGGATAATTGTTATGAATATTGAAGATCCGGTGGACGAACGGACATTTTCCGGAATCCAGGTGACAGTGACACATCCGGAAATCGTAACAAATCCGGGCAATACATATCAGATTCTGGATGACAGCAGGACGGTATCCGTAACAGTAAAGGCAAAACGTTCTATTTTAAATAAAATTAAAACTGATGATATCAGAGCAACGGCGGATATGAAGAATCTGGATGTCAGAACCAGATCCCTGATCCCGATCGATATATCGATCCCTTCTTATGCAGGAAGGTTTGAGGCGACTGCCAACCCGATCAATCTGCGAGTAAGCATTGAACTTGGAAAATCAGAGACTTTCCCGATCACTGCAACCAGTTCGGGAACACCGAGAGACGGATATCAGGTGGGTGAGCTGAAAGCAAATCCGGAGAAGATTAAGATCAGCGGGCCAGAATCAGTAATCGATTCAATCGACAAGGTGGTAGCACTTGTTGATGTTTCAGGACAGTCTAAAGATGAGGAAAAAGAAGCAGAGCTGATTCTTTATGATAACAATGGAAAGATCATAGATTCGACACAGATTGAGAATAACCTGGGAGACGAAGGACTGAAGGTAAAAATCACCATGCTTCAGACAAAGAGTATTCCGGTAGAATTTGATACTTCACTGATCGGTACTGCGAGCGGATATCATTTCAGCGGAATCAGTATCCAGCCGGAAAGCATTCAAATCGTAGGCACAGAGGAGCAACTGGAAACGGTGGATTCTATTGAAATTCCGGCAGAAGAGCTTGCAGAAGATGGTCTGGACCAGACAATAGAGAAGACAGTAGATATCGCCAATTATCTTCCGTACTGGGCAAAGACAGACCAGGACAGCGCAGGAGGCGTACCGATCGTTATAAAGATCCAGGTAGAGAAATTCGGAACTAAGACAGTCGAATTCCCATACAATTCCATTGCGCTGCTGAATGCACCAAAGGATTACAAGGTGTCATACGCAGAACAGGGCAATCTGGAAATTGTTGTGCGTGGTTCTAAAGAGGATCTGGATGATTTTACTCTTGAAAAAGGAAACGTGTCAATCAATCTGAACGATTGCAAGACAGCGGGAACCTATAATGTTCCGATCCAGGTTACACTTCCTGACGGAATTGAACTTGAAGATACGATCAATGTACAGATCACATTGACAAAGAGCAGTGGAGGAGAAAATGATCAGTAAAAAGGTAACGATCAAAAATCCGACGGGATTGCATTTGAGACCGGCAGGACTTTTCTGCAAGATGGCACTGGAATATGAAAGTAAGATCACTTTCCGATATCGCGAATCGGAAGGTAATGCGAAAAGTGTGCTAAGCGTGTTGGGGGCATGCATCAAGTCCGGTGATACCATTGAGATCGTGTGCGAGGGGAAAGATGAGAGCAAGGCACTTGACGCTATGGTAGAATTAGTGGAAAGTGGGATTGGAGAGTAAGAGATAAATGAAAAAAGAGGGATTTTATTCATCGGGAGAATTTGCCCGTATGGCACATGTCACCGTGCGTACCATCAGATATTATGACAGCCATGATATATTAAAACCGTCTTTTGTAAATGAATCAGGAGCTCGTTTTTATACAGATGAGGATTTCACAAGACTTCAGCAGATACTTCTGCTGAAGTTTTTGGGTTTTTCGTTGAATGATATCAAAAATATGACTATCGGAGATATGGATTATCATTTTTTGTCAGATTCGCTGGAAGTACAATTAAAACTGGTTCGTGATAAGATCGAACAATTGCAGCTGGTTGAAAAGGCAATTGAAGATACTTCCGGTGAGATCAGAGAGTATCATACGGTAAACTGGAACAAAATGCTGGAACTGATTCATCTTACAGGAATGGAAAATGCGGTAAAGAAGCAGTATCAAAATGCCACCAATATTGCTTCCCGAATCCGCCTGCACCGATTATATTCGGTAAATAAAGAGGGATGGTTCCCCTGGATCTATCGAAATCTTGAATTGAAAAATGGACTGAAGGTTTTAGAAATCGGTTGTGGAAACGGAATGCTCTGGAAAGAGAATATACAGAAAATACCAGACAGCATCAGCATAACACTTTCTGACCTGTCCGAGGGTATGTTAAGAGATGCCAGAAGAAACATCGGTCAAAAGGATAAGAGATTTGAATTTGAAATCCTAGATGCAGAAAAGATTCCCTTTATGGCAGAAACCTTTGATCTGGTGATTGCCAATCATATGCTGTTTTATTGTGAAGATCTGAGTCAGACCTGCAGGGAAGTGGCAAGAGTATTAAAGAAATTCGGAAGATTCATATGCAGTACCTATGGAAAAAAACATATGAAAGAAGTAAGTGAGCTGGCAAAAGGATTTGACAATCGGATTGTACTGTCAGCTGACAATCTGTATGAGAAATTTGGGAAAGAAAACGGAAAAGAAATCTTGAAACCATATTTTCATGAAATTTCGTGGCAGGAATATAAAGATAAGCTGGAAATTCAGGATGCAGAACCGTTGATCGCATATATCCTTTCCTGCCATGGCAATCAGAATCAATACATCTTGAGCAGATACCAGGAG
>UMCF01011516.1_pt1 | contig 14182 bp, 7 predicted proteins | sample 1964131 | NCBI WGS metagenome assembly UMCF01 (sample SAMEA4835958, study PRJEB28245) | human gut metagenome | biome: gut microbiome; material: fecal sample | place: Denmark | collected 2008
TTGCTTTCCACGGTTGCCGTGGCTTGACCGAACTTATATTGCCTAACGGCATTACGAGAATCGAGGAATCTGCTTTCCGCGGTTGCAGTGGCTTGACCGAACTGACATTGCCGAACAGCGTGACGAGCATCGGAAATTATGCTTTCAGCGATTGCAGTGGCTTGGAGAAGATTACAGTAGATCGAGGAAACAAACGCTACGACTCCTTGGGTAATTGCAATTCAATAATTGAAACGGGAACCAATACATTGATTGTTGGATGCAAAAACAGTGTCATACCGAACAGCGTGACGAGCATCGGGGATTGTGCGTTCTATGGTTGCTCTGGCTTGACCGAACTGACATTGCCGAACAGCGTGAGGAGCATAGGAGATGGTGCTTTCAGTGGTTGCAGTGGCTTGACCGAACTGACATTGCCTAACAGCGTGAGGAGCATCGGGGATTGTGCGTTCTATGGTTGCTCTGGATTGACCGAACTTATATTGCCGAACAGTGTGAGGAGCATCGGGGATATTGCTTTCACATATTGCAGCGGATTAGAAAAGATAACAGTAGAGAGTGGAAACAGTTGCTACGACTCCCGAGATAATTGCAATTCAATAATTGATACAGAATTCAACACATTGATTGTTGGATGCAAAAACAGCGTCATACCTAACAGCGTGACGAGTATTGGGTATTATGCTTTCTATGGTTGCAGCGGCTTGACCGAACTGACATTGCCGGACAGCGTGGCGAGCATCGGAGATGGTGCTTTCATTTGTTGCAGCGACTTGTCGAAGATAACATCGTTGGCTGAAATTCCGCCAGTGTGTGGCTCCGGAGTGTTTGACAGAGTCAATAAAACTAACTGCAAGTTGATTGTTCCGATAGTATCTGTCATCGCCTATAAGCAGGCGGAAGTCTGGAATGAATTCAGCAACATAAGTGGCTTTTCTGGAGTTGAGGTCACCGTGGCAGGCAAGACACGGAAGATAGTGGTAGAATAGCCGCATAGCTCGCGTATTCCGTCTTTTTTACGTTGAGCATATATAAACAAAAGGACTGGCACGGGGTGTCGGTCCTTTTGTCTATAAAAGTGTTGCCGCAGGGCAATCGTCAAAACTATTTCCTGACGTTGACAAATCTTGAATGCTGGTTTTTGTATTTACCTATAAAACGAGTCATTCCCGTGGCTGCGGAGGCTGATGGCTTTCCACGCCTATATGGTGTTGGCTTTTTCAGTGTGCTTCTTTTTGTAGGCATCGTCGTGGACACCCGCCACGGCACGGCCGCTGGGGTCGTTGACGCCGCGGAACGAGGCGTCCCAGGCGAGGGCTTCGGCGGTGGAGCATGCCACGCTCGGCACGCTCGGCACGCTGCGAGCCGCACTGTCGGACGGGAAATATCCTTCAAATATGGTGCGGTAGTAATATTCTTCCTTGTTCTGCGGCGGGTTGATGGGGAATCGTTCTGCCGCATGCGCCATCTGCTCGTCGGTGACGGCTGCCGCAGTCACTTCTTTGAGGGTGTCGATCCAGCTGTAGCCCACTCCGTCGGAAAATTGCTCTTTCTGTCGCCAAGCGACGCTCTCTGGGAGCATGTCGGCAAAGGCTTCGCGGACTATGCGCTTCTCTATGGTTTTTCCGGGACACATCTTGGATTCCGGATTGAGCCGCATCGCAACGTCAAGAAATTCTTTGTCGAGAAACGGCACGCGTCCTTCAACGCCCCATGCCGACAGCGACTTGTTGGCACGCAGACAGTCGTAGAGGTGCAGCTTCGACAGCTTGCGCACGGTCTCTTCATGAAATGCGCGTGCGTCGGGTGCTTTGTGGAAGTAAAGGTAGCCTCCAAACACTTCGTCGGCGCCTTCGCCGCTGAGCACCATCTTTATGCCCATGCTCTTGATTACGCGGGCGAGCAGATACATCGGCGTGGAGGCGCGAACGGTGGTGACATCGTAGGTCTCGATGAAATATATCGCATCGCGCACGGCGTCGAGACCCTCCTGGATAGTGTAGTTGATTTCGTGGTGCACGGTGCCTATATAGTCTGCCACTTCACGGGCTTTTGCCAAATCGGGCGCACCTTTCAATCCTACAGCAAAAGAGTGGAGTTGAGGCCACCATGCCTCTTTCTTGTCGTCGGTCTCGATGCGGCGTGCGGCAAATTTTTTGGCAATGGCGGAAATTACCGAACTGTCGAGTCCTCCGGAAAGCAGCACACCGTAGGGCACGTCGCTCATCAGCTGCCGTCTGACGGCGTCTTCAAGGGCGTCGTGCAGGGCTTTTACATCGGCGGTGTTGTCTTTGACGGCATCGTAGCTCGTCCAGTCGCGTTTGTACCAGCGGACCATCTTGCCTTCGCTGCCGCGGTAGTAATGTCCTGGCAAAAATGGCTCATACTCGTCGCAGAAGCCTTCAAGGGCTTTGAGCTCGCTGGCGCAGTACACGCGCCCTTCTTTGTCATGGCCTATGTAGAGCGGAATCACGCCTATGGGGTCGCGGGCAATGAGGAAATCATCGGTTTCCTCATCATACAGTGCGAAGGCGAAGATGCCGTTGAGGTCTTCGAGAAAGTCGATGCCTTTGTCGCGGTAGAGCGCAAGGATCACCTCGCAGTCAGACCCTGTGGCAAAGTCGTATTTGCCTTCGTAGCGCTGGCGGATGTCGCGGTGGTTGTAAATCTCGCCGTTGACTGCAAGAATCTGCTTGCGGTCGGGGGAGAACAATGGTTGGCCGCCGCTTTCGGGGTCGACGATTGAAAGACGTTCGTGGGCGAGAATGGCCGACTTGCCGCAATAGATGCCGCTCCAGTCAGGACCGCGGTGGCGTATTTTTTTTGACATTGCCAATGCCTTGGGACGCAATGCCGAAACGTCGCTCTTGATGTTGAAGATTGCTGCTATACCACACATGATAGTATCGTTTTTTTAGGCTTGTTTGGTTTTAAGATATTTGTCGATGTCGGCTGCCGCTTGGCGTCCGGCGGCAATGCACCGCACCACAAGACTTGCCCCTGTGGCTGCGTCGCCTGCCACAAACACGTTGTCGGGCAATTCGGGTTGCTGGGGCTTAAGAAATCCCATGGCGAGCAACACAAGGTCAGCGTCGATGACTTCCTTTTTGCCGGTGGGTTTCATCAATGGGCGTCCGCCTTCGGGGTTTGGCGTCCATTCCACTTCCTCCACCTCCACTCCGATGACATTGTTGTCCTTGCCGATGAATCTGGTCGACGACAGACACCACCTTCGTTCGCAGCCTTCCTCATGGCTCGAACTTGTGCGCAGCACTTGCGGCCACTGTGGCCATGGGGTGGCTGGGTTGTTGCCTACCGGAGGCTTCGGCATGATTTCAATCTGCGTCACAGCCACGGCGCCTTGACGGATGCTCGTGCCTATGCAGTCGCTGCCGGTGTCGCCTCCGCCGATTACCAGCACTCGCTTGCCTTTTGCCGTCACCCGCTCGTCGGCTGAGAATGTCTGTCCGGCAAGCACCCGGTTTTGTTGGCTCAGCAGGTCGAGCGCGAAATGCACACCGTTGAGGTCGCGTCCGGGAATGTTGAGGTCGCGCGCCTGGGGGGTGCCTGTGCAGACGGCATAGGCATCGAATCCCTTGGGAAGATTGAGGATGTCGATGTCGGCATTCACCTCAAAAGTTATGCCTTCTGCCTTCATCACATCGACGCGGCGGTCTATGATGGCTTTGTTGAGCTTGAAATTGGGAATGCCGAAGCGGAGCAGCCCTCCAACAGCCTCGCGGCGGTCGAACACGGTGACGTCGTAGCCGCGGCGGTTCAATTGGTTGGCTGTTGCCAGTCCGGCGGGACCGCTGCCCACTACCGCCACTTTTTTGCCGTTGCGTTGATACTGCCGCGGCACCACATATCCTTCGCGGAATGCTGTCTCGGCAATTGCGCCCTCGTCTTCGCGGATGGTGACTGGAGCGTCGACGGCAAGTTTAAGCACACAGCTCTTCTCGCACAGGGCTGGGCATATGCGTCCGGTGAATTCCGGGAAATCGTTGGTCAGCGACAGTATTTCATAAGCCTCGTGCCAGTTGCCTTTGTAGATGGCGTCTTGAAATTCCGGAGGGCGGTTGCCAAGCGGACATGCCCAGTGGCAGAACGGCACGCCGCAGTCCATGCAGCGGGATGCCTGCAGGCGGCGTTCGGATGTGTTGAGGGTTTGTTCCACTTCTCCGAAGTCACGGATACGGTCGTGGATGGGGCGATAGCCCGCCTCCTGGCGTGGTACGGTAAGAAAAGCCTTAGGATTACCCATATATGTTGTTTCGTTTTATCGGTTGGGGAAATAAGTTAATAGTCACGCTGCACCTCGGCGATTTTCTGTTGTAGTTTGAGCATCTGTTCCTCGGCAAGCACCCGCTTGTATTCGATAGGTGTCACCTGTATGAAGTCGTCGACATACCGGTTCCATTCATCAAGCATCTGGCGTGCCAGCGCCGAGCCGGTGTAGCGGTAGTGCTGACGAATGAGCTCGTGCAGCTCCTTGCGTGCCGTGGAGTCTTCGATGAGCGAGAGTTCAACCATCTCCATATTGCAGAAGTAGTCAAACTTGCGGTCGGGATCCCAAACGTATGCCACGCCGCCGCTCATGCCGGCTGCGAAATTGCGTCCGGTTGCTCCGAGCACCACAATGCGTCCGCCGGTCATATATTCGCAACAGTGGTCGCCGACACCTTCAACAACGGCAATGGCACCTGAATTACGCACGGCAAAACGTTCGCCGACACGGCCGTTGATATAAACCTCGCCGCTTGTGGCTCCATAAAGGAGCGTGTTGCCGGCAATGGTGTTTTTCTCTGCCGCGAAATGGCTTCTGACTGGGGGTGCCACGGCGATGCGTCCGCCGCTGAGTCCTTTGCCGAGATAGTCGTTGGCCTCGCCCTCAAGCTTGAAGCTTATGCCATGGGCGAGAAACGCTCCGAAGCTTTGTCCGGCAGAGCCTTTGAATCTGACGGAAATGCTCTCGTCGGGCAGACCCTCGTTGCCGAATTTGTCGGCAATCAATCCCGACAGCATCGCGCCTACAGCGCGGTCGGTGTTGGCGATTGCATATTCGAGCGACACTTCTTTGCCGTTGCTGATAGCCGGATCGGAGGCTGTTATGATTGTGCGGTCGAGCACGCTGTCGATGTCGTGCATCTGCGCTTCTGTGTGGCGTATGCTTGCGTCTCCGCTTTCTTTATGCAGCAGGCGGGAGAAGTCGAGCAGTTCTGACTTCTGGCTGACTGCTTTGTCTATCTCAATCAAATCGGTGCGGCCTATGATGTCGTTGAATTTCCGGAATCCCATCTCTGCAAGATATTCACGCACCTCTTCGGCGAGAAAACGGAAATAGTTGACCACGTGGTCGGCATGTCCGCGGAAGTGTGCCCTCAGTTCAGGATTCTGTGTGGCAACGCCCATAGGACAGGTGTTTGAGTGGCATTTGCGCATCATCACGCATCCCAATACGATAAGCACTGTCGTGCCGAATCCAAATTCCTCGGCGCCGAGCAACGCCATGCTCACGATGTCGTGTCCGGTTTTCATTTGACCGTCGGTCTGAAGGCGCACTTTGCCGCGCAGCCCGTTGCGCACGAGCGTCTGCTGCGTCTCGCTCAGACCAATCTCAGGCGAGATTCCGGCATACCGCATCGATGAAGCCGGCGACGCTCCTGTGCCTCCCTCGGCTCCTGAGATTACAATCAGGTCGGCCTTTGCCTTTGCCACACCCGCCGCAATGGTGCCGACACCGCTTTCCGCCACGAGTTTCACGCTGATGGCTGCGCGCGGATTGACATTCTTAAGGTCGAAAATCAGTTGCGCGAGGTCTTCGATTGAGTAAATGTCGTGGTGCGGTGGCGGAGAGATGAGTGAGATGCCTGGAATGGAGTGGCGTGTGCGGGCAATCACCTCATTGACTTTGAATCCGGGCAATTGTCCTCCCTCGCCGGGTTTCGCTCCCTGTGCCACCTTTATTTGAATCTCCTCGGCGTTGACCAGATATTCCGTTGTGACGCCGAAGCGGCCGGAGGCAATCTGCTTTGTCTTGCTCGACAGCGACACTCCGTCGACCGCCTCGTGGAAGCGGCTGCTGTCCTCGCCGCCTTCGCCCGTATTGCTGCGTGCGCCGAGTCGGTTCATTGCCAGGGCAAGCGCCTCGTGGGCTTCCTTGCTGATGGCTCCAAACGACATTGCTCCAGTTACGAAATGCTTTACAATTTCTTCTACCGGCTCCACTTCGTCAATCGGAATCGGATTTTTCTTGAACGTGAAGAAGTCGCGCAGAAATATCGGTTCTGCTTTGTGGTCGGCGGCGGCTGTGAATTCTTTGAATTTATTGTAGTTGCCTTGACGAGTGGCAAGCTGCAGCAGTGCAATCGTTTCAGGATTCCAGGCGTGGCGCTCGCCGTCTTTGCGATATGAGAACTGCCAGATGTTTGGCAGAATCTCGTCTTCGTCTTTAATGGAGAAGCCATCATCGTGGAAATGCGTGTAGCTGTCGGTGATTTCCTTCAGGCGGATACCTCCGATGGACGATGTCTGTGTCCCGAAATAGTTGCGCAGCAGCTCCTCGCTGACTCCTACAGCCTCGAAAATCTTTGCTCCGCGGTAGGAACGGATGGTGCTGATGCCCATCTTGCTCATTATTTTGTAGAGACCCTTGCAAAGAGCCTTGATGTAGTTGCTTTCAGCCGTTTCGTAGTTCATCTGCACATCGCCGCGCTTCACCAGGTCGTCGAGCACGGCGAATGCCATATAAGGGTTGATGGCGCTTGCTCCATAGCCAAGCAGCAGTGCGGCATGCATCACCTCCCTGATCTCTCCGCTCTTGACGATAAGAGCGGTCTGCACACGTTTCTGCACCGAAATCAGATGATGGTGCACAGCACTCACCGCCAGCAACGACGGAATTGCCACATGGTCGCGGTCGACGCCCTCGTCGGTCAGTATTATGTAGTTCACACCGTCGTCGACCGATGCCTCGGCGCGGCGGCACAGCTCATAGATGGCTTCCTGCAGCCCGGCGGTGCCTTTTGCCGCATCAAACAGCATTGGCAGCTTCACGGTGTTGAATCCCTTGTATCGGATATTGCAGAGAATGTCGAGCTGGGTGTTGGTCAGCACGGGGTGGGGCAGACGCACCATCTTGCAGTGCGACTCGCTTGGCAAAAGGATATTCATGCCCACAGCGCCGATATATTCTGTCAGCGACATCACCAGCTGTTCGCGGATTGGGTCTATGGCGGGGTTGGTCACCTGTGCAAACTGCTGTCGGAAGTAGTTGAACAGCAGTTGCGGACGGCTGCTCAACACGGCAAGCGGCGTGTCGTTGCCCATAGAGGCAGTAGGCTCCGACCCGTTCACGCACATAGGCTTTATGGTGCGTTCCACGTCTTCGCGCGTGAATCCGAAAGCACGCAGCTTTCTGCCGAAGAGACTGACGGCATTGTCCACTTTGCGTCCGCTGCGTAGCGTGTGCAGCTCGATGCGGTTTGTCGACAGCCATTGTCGGTATGGGCGTGCGGCGGCAAGCTGCGCTTTCAGCTCGCCGTCATAGTATATCTTGCCTTCCTGTGTGTCGACAAGCAGAATTTTGCCAGGCTGCAGACGTCCTTTTTCTTCGATGTCGGCAGGTTCGATGTCGATTACTCCAGCCTCGCTCGCAACCACCATCATACCGCCTTTCGTAATCAGATAGCGCGCCGGACGCAGACCGTTGCGGTCGAGCATTCCGCCGGCATAACGCCCATCGCTGAAAAGAAGTGCCGCCGGTCCGTCCCACGGTTCCATAAGGATGGAGTGGTATTCATAAAAAGCTTTCAAATCCTCGCTGATAGGATTCTTGTCGTTGAACGACTCCGGCACGAGCATTGCCATGGCGTGCGGCAGACTTAGTCCCGACATTACGAAGAATTCCAGCACATTGTCGAGCGAGGCGGAGTCGCTCATGCCAGGTTGGATGATTGGACGTATGTCCTTGACGTTGCCCAACGCCGGCGTCGACAGCACGCTTTCTCTTGCCTCCATCCAGGCGCGGTTGCCGCGGATGGTGTTGATCTCGCCGTTATGCGCCAGCAGACGGAACGGCTGTGCCAAACTCCAGGTTGGAAACGTGTTGGTGCTGAAGCGGGAGTGCACCAACGCCAGCCCGCTTGTGAAATATGGTTGTGTGAGGTCTTTGAAATACTCGCGCACTTGGGTTGACGAGAGCATACCCTTATAAATTATGTTCTTGCTTGACAGCGACACTATATAGAAGTCCTTGTCGTCGATGCGGCGCTCGATGCGTTTGCGCACAAGATATAACGTGCGCTCAAAAGTGTCGGTGTCGGTAACTCCGGTAATGAAAATCTGCTTTATGTCGGGTTCTGTGTCGCGGGCGTCTTTGCCGAGAATCTCTGAGCGTACAGGCACATTGCGCATGTGCATCAACTGCAGTCCCTCTCGCTCCACTTCTTCAATCACGATTCCCATAATTGCGGCTTGGCGTTTCTCGTCTTTTGGCAGAAACACCAGTCCGGTGCCGTATTTGCCTTTCTCCGGCACTGGAATGCCTTGAAGAAGAATGAATTCGTGTGGAATCTGAATCATAATCCCGGCGCCGTCGCCTGTCTTGTTGTCGGCACCCTCTGCGCCGCGGTGCTTCATGTTTTCAAGCACTGTCAGGGCCGCATCGACCAGTTCGTGGGATTTGTCACCATTGATGTTGACGAGCATGCCCACACCGCATGCGTCGTGTTCGTAGGAAGAGTCATACAGCCCCAAGGGCTGGTGACTTGGATAGTCTTTTTGGTCTATCTTCTTGGAAAAAAGATTGTTTTTGTTCAAATTTTCTTTCATAATCCCGCTTTTTTCTCTTCTTTACTTACATTTTGACTGCAAAGATATGGAAAAACATCAAGCCTGCAAACTAAATGTGACAAAAATAGCCGTTGTTGTGGAAAAAAGTTTTGCAAACACGTTTAAAGTGGCAAAAAGAAAGTGAATACAACAAAAGTGTGACACAATAATTAAAATGGGTGCGCGGGTGATTGTTTTTATTGGAAAATAGGCTGCGGTTCGGAATCGCAAAATCAAATAAATTTGTTTTGCGCTTCACTCACCTTGCACTACTTTCAATAAAATAGGCTGCGGTTTGGCAAAACATTTTCAAACAAGTTTGAATGTTTTTCACTCACCTTGCACTATCTTTGCAGTTGATAAAACAACAACCGGATGAAACCAAATTTTTTGAAGGGGCTTCTTAGGCGAGTGCTTGTGTTGCTCCGTTACATTTGGCGCGGCTGCGTCAAAATGTGGAATTGGTATCGGCGCACTTACAAGCAGGCGCGTTGGTATGGAAAAGTGGGTATTGTGTGTGCCACGGTGGTGGTGTCGTTTGTCCTTTATTTGATATTGGTCGACATCAATTTCTTGTGGCTTTTCGGAAAATCGCCGAGCTTATATGACATAGCCCATCCCAAACAAGATGAAGCGTCGATTGTCTACAGTGCCGACGGCAAGGTGCTCGGACGTTACTATCGCGAGAACCGTATCCCTGTTGAATATGACGAGATTTCGCCAATGCTCATCAACGCGTTGGTGTCGACGGAGGATGAACGTTTCTATTCCCACCACGGCATAGATTTTCAGGGTGTGGCGGCTGCGATGAAGGATATGGCTGTGCACCACGAGGCGCGTGGAGCGAGCACGATTACTCAGCAGCTGGTCAAGAATATGTTCCGCACACGCACGGAGTATTCCACTGGACTTACTGGATTTATACCTGGCGTGCGTCTGTTGGTGATGAAGACGAAGGAATGGGTGACGGCTGTCAAACTGGAGATGTTCTATACAAAAAAGGAGATTCTGACGATGTATCTCAATACGGTGGATTTTGGCAGCAATGCTTTCGGCATCCGCACGGCGGCGAAGACTTATTTCAACACGACGCCGATGCAGCTGAAGACGGAGGAGTCGGCTGTGCTTGTCGGTATGCTGAAGGCCACTACGACCTACAATCCGCGTCTTAATCCGAAGAATTCAAAAAGCCGCCGCAATGTGGTGTTGAGCAACTTGTTGCGCAAGAAGTTTCTTACGCACGAGGAGTATGACTCGCTGAGCGAGCTGCCGATAGAACTGAAATATACGCCTGTGAAGCCTACCGACGGCAAGGCACCGTATTTCCGCGACGTGCTTGCCGAGGAGCTGCAGAATGGATGGTGCAAGGACAATGACAAGGATCTCTATGGCGACGGACTGCGCATCTACACGACTATCGACTCGCGTATGCAGAAGTATGCCGAGGAGGCTGTGATGAAGCACATGCAGCAGGTGCAGCGCAATTTCAAGTCCGACTGGGGCAATGAGAATCCGTGGCGCGACGAGAACCGCGAGGAGAAGAAGGGATTTATTGAGGACATCGCCAAAAGAACTGACTACTACAAGCAGTTGTCGGCACGTTATCCCGACGACCCTGATTCGGTGAATTATTATATGAATCTGCCTCACCGCGTGAAGTTGTTTGACTACAATGCTCCCGACCAGGTGCGCACGGAGATGATGAGTGCGATGGACTCCATCAGGTATATGGTGAAGTTCCTGCATTGCGCATTTGTGGCGATGGAGCCTGAAACGGGCGCTGTCAAGGCCTGGGTCGGCGATATTGACTATAATCATTGGCAATATGACAAGGTGACCGCTGAGCGTCAGCCGGGATCCACATTCAAACTGTGTGTCTACACAGCCGCGATGGAGGCTGGACTCGGCCCGTGCGACGACCGTGTGGACGAGTGGAAGCAGTATGACGCTTTCGACAAAGACGGCAAGCCGACGAAGTGGACTCCGCGCAATGCCAACGGATACTATACCGGCGGAGCGATGTCGCTGAAGCACGCGTTCTCAAATTCGATCAACTCGGTGGCTGTCTCGGTGGCGCATGAGGTGGGCTTGAACCGCGTTGCCGACGTGACTCATAAACTGGGCATCACCTCTCCGATAAAAGAAACTCCGGCAATGCCGCTCGGCACAGAGGATGTCACTCTGCTCGAACTGGTCGACGCCTACTGCACGGTGATGAACAAGGGCAGGCACAACGTGCCGGAATTTGTCACCCGCATCGAGGACAAAGACGGCAAGGTGCTTTATGTGGCTGAACCGAAAAACGAGCAGGCAATCAGCGAGGAGTCGGCTTTCTTGATGCAGCAGATGCTGCTGGCTGGTATGACGGAGCCGGGAGGCACGTCGCAAGCCTTGTGGAGCTACGACATCCATCATTTCGACACCAATTTCGGAGGCAAGACAGGCACTACGTCAAACAACAGTGACGGCTGGTATGTGGGCGTGACGAAAAACCTTGTTGCCGGATGCTGGTGTGGAGGAGAATACCGCAGCGTGCATTTCCGCAGCGGACGCATGGGGCAGGGAAGCCACACGGCGCTGCCTGCGTTTGGCTATTTTATGGAGAAAGTGTTGCGCGACCCGCAATTGGCTGCGAAATATCGTGGAAAGATTTCCGACAAGCCGTGGCCCGGTCTGAGGGTCGACGACCGCCCGTACAATTGCCAGGGCTATGTGGCGCCTTCCGACACTACAGATGTTGACAGTACCGATGTTGAAGACATTGATATGCCCGAGGAAGAAATCGAGCTTGACAACAACGGCAATGAAATTCCGTCGGAACCGGCACAGGGCAATATTTGACGGAACAGAATAAAAACAATAACCGCGGAGGGCATAGGCTTTCCGCGGTTGTTGTTTGTGAGTGTTGCTGATTAGTATTGTTCCTTCTCGTTGGGGAAATCAGAGGTCTTCACGTCCTCGATGTATTTTGCCACAGCGTCGGTGATGATTGTGCCCACATCAGCGTAGCGGCGCAGGAAGCGAGGCGAGAATCCCTTGTTGATGCCGAGCATGTCGTGCATCACGAGCACCTGTCCGTCGACACCGCCTCCGGCACCGATGCCGATGATAGGAATTTCAAGCATTTCTGCCACTTTTTTTGCCAATGTGGCGGGGATTTTCTCAAGCACGATTGCAAAGCATCCAATCTCCTGTAGCAGTTTGGCGTCTTCGATAAGTTTGTTTGCCTCAGCTTCTTCGCGGGCACGCACGGTGTATGACCCGAATTTGTTGATTGACTGTGGTGTCAGTCCGAGGTGACCCATCACTGGAATGCCGGCGCACAGGATGCGCTCAATCGACTCGCGCACTTCGGCGCCGCCCTCGAGCTTCACGCAGTCGGCATGTGTTTCCTTCATGATGCGGATAGCCGAAGCCAAAGCCTCTTTAGAGTTGCCCTGGTATGTTCCGAAAGGCATGTCTACAACCACGAGCGCGCGGTTCACGCCACGCATCACCGACTTGCCGTGATAAATCATCTGGTCGAGCGTCATCGGCAGAGTGGTCACGTTTCCAGCCATCACGTTGCTGGCGGAGTCGCCCACGAGAATCACGTCCATTCCAGCCTCGTCGATGAGTTTCGCCATCGAGAAATCGTAGGCTGTAAGCATAGATATTTTTTCTCCGCGCTGCTTCATTTCGAGCAGGCGGCGAGTAGTCACTTTCCGTTTGTCTTCTGTGTAAGTTGACATAATCAATTGGTTTTTAAATTTAATTCGGCTGCAAAGTTACGTCTTTTAAACGACAAAAGGAAAAAAAGGTGCTGTCCACATCTGAAAATCGCTGAAATGTGCTAAATTTGCAAATAAAACATAAAAATCTGTGATATTATGATTGTACACGAACAGCTTTCTTTTCAGGATGCATTGTCGCTTGCCACAAAGCGAATTTTTGAAACAAAGGGACGCTCCCGCCGGTCTGAGTTTTGGTGGGCTATGCTGGTTGCCTATTTCATATCAAATTTCCTTCCTCCGTTTTGGCTTGTGACCATACCTATATCAATCAGACGGTTGCACGATACGGGACGCAGCGGATGGTGGATGTTTTTCCCAGTAGTGGCCACAATCATTATTGTCTTAATGTGTGTCTCGGATGTTCTTAGCTTTATGACGATGGATGATTTTGAGGACACCATTACTCCGTTTGTGGTATTTGGCAAGTATATATTTTTCTGTGGCATAGTTTCTGTATATCAGATTGTGATGATAATATTCTTTTGCCAGGACAGTGCGGAGGGCGAAAATCGCTACGGAGCGTCGCCGAAATATGAGGAAGAGCCTCCATGTGTCCCTCTGGAAGAAAGAAAAGAATAATGCTTTATGGACATTGAGCAAGTCAGGGAATACGCTTTGTCTTTGTTTGGTGTGACTGAGGATCAGCCGTTTGGCGAAGACGTTGTCACCTTTCGTGTTGAGGGCAAGATTTTTCTGTGCCTTTGGCTGGGTGGAAGTCGGCTTGGCATGAATGGTGAGAATCCGCGGTTTGCATGTAAACTGACTCCGGAGAGAAACGAGGCGTTGCGCGAGCAATATGCGGCGGTGACCCCAGCGTTTCATTGGAACAAGAAGCATTGGAGCGACGTGTATTATGGGCAACTTGCCGCAGAAACTGTAACGGAGTGGATAAAAGAGTCGTATGAGCTTATAGTCAGCAAGCTGCCAAAGGCGGTGAGAGCAAAATATCAGTAACATTATATTCAGAATGAAAGCATATACATACATAGAGAAGGGCAAGTTTGCCTTGATTGACAAGCCTAAACCAGAGCTACAGGAAGCGACAGACGCCATTGTCCGTGTGACTCTCGGCAGCATCTGTTCAAGCGACCTGCATATAAAGCACGGGAGTGTGCCGAGAGCGGTGCCGGGCATCACTGTCGGCCATGAGATGGTCGGCGTGGTGGAAGAAGTAGGCGCCGACGTGAAAGGCGTGAAGGTAGGCGACCGTGTGACCGTCAACGTGGAAACCTTCTGCGGTGAGTGCTTCTACTGCAGACACGGCTATGTCAACAACTGCACTTCGCCTCATGGCGGATGGGCTCTCGGTTGTCGTATCGACGGAGGACAGACGGAATATGTGCGTGTGCCGTTGGCGTCGCAGGGCTTGAACCGCATTCCCGACAGCGTGACCGACGAGCAGGCTCTGTTTGTTGGCGATGTGCTTGCCACGGGATTCTGGGCGGCTCGCATAAGTGAGATTACGCCCGACGACACGGTGCTGATTGTCGGTGCCGGACCTACGGGCATCTGCACGTTGATCTGCGCGATGCTGAAGCGCCCGAAGCGCATCATCGTGTGTGAGCCGTCGGAAGAGC
>UMCF01084839.1_pt1 | contig 14178 bp, 11 predicted proteins | sample 1964131 | NCBI WGS metagenome assembly UMCF01 (sample SAMEA4835958, study PRJEB28245) | human gut metagenome | biome: gut microbiome; material: fecal sample | place: Denmark | collected 2008
CACCGTAATCATGGGATTATTTGACAATGATAAAATTACTTCTTTATTAGAGATCCCGGAAGACAGAGAACTGGTAGCACTGATCCCGGTCGGATATCCGGACGAAACACCTGCAGCTCCAAAAAGAAAAGCTGTAGCTGATTTATTAACGTATAAGTAAACTGATAGAATCGAAGAGAATCATTTCCCTTCGATTCTATTTATGTAATGTCATGCATTGAAGATGCATGATGTAGCCGCGGCTCCTGCATGAGCTGCGGTTCCAAATAATGTCATGAGGAGGGACCCGCTCGCAGAGTGGGAGGAGCCCTGATGACCTGCGCAGACGCCGAGGACAAAGTCCGCTTTGCATGCGTCTGCTCCGACCATACATATAAAGGAGAACAAACTATGAGACATGTAATGAGTCCACTGGATTTTACAACAGATGAACTTGAGCAGCTGTTTGATCTTGCTGCAGACATCGAAAAAAATCCTCAGAAATACGCACACAAGTGTGACGGAAAGAAGCTTGCAACCTGCTTTTATGAGCCAAGTACCAGAACGCGTTTAAGTTTTGAAAGCGCCATGATCAATCTTGGCGGACAAGTTATCGGTTTTTCCGATGCAGGTTCCTCTTCCGCTTCCAAGGGAGAAAGCGTTTCCGATACGATCCGCGTTATTTCCTGTTTTGCAGATATCTGCGCCATGCGCCATCCAAAGGAAGGTGCGCCGATGGTCGCAGCTGCACATTCCCGTATCCCGGTCATCAACGCCGGTGATGGCGGACATCAGCATCCTACCCAGACACTGACAGACCTTCTGACGATCCGCAGCCTGAAAGGGCGCCTCGATCATTTTACGATTGGCCTCTGTGGTGACCTGAAATTCGGTCGTACCGTTCACTCCCTGATCCGTGCTCTGGTACGTTATGAGGATATTCACTTTGTATTTATCTCTCCGGAGGAGCTTCGTGTTCCGGATTATATCACGGATATGCTCAAAGAAATGGGCATCTCTTACGAAGAAAACACCAGTCTGGAAGATACGATTGCAGATCTGGATCTGCTCTACATGACAAGAGTCCAAAAGGAACGTTTCTTCAACGAAGAAGATTACGTCAGATTAAAAGATTTCTATATTCTGAATAAACAGAAAATGGAACTTGCAAAACCGGATATGCTTGTACTCCATCCGCTTCCGCGTGTCAATGAAATTTCCGTTGAAGTAGACGATGATCCGAGAGCTGTTTACTTCAAGCAGGTACAGTACGGTGTCTATGTTCGCATGGCACTGATCCTGACACTTCTTGAGCTTGCATAAATGGCGGATCAGGTGCTGAATAGTTACCGTAAATGCATGGAAAAAAGCATGTTACCACGTATTCACAGATTAATATATATAGAAGGAGACAACCATGTTAAATGTAGGAAAAATTGAGGAGGGCTTTGTACTGGATCATATTGAAGCAGGCAAAAGCCTGACGATCTATCATCTTCTCCAGCTTGATAAACTGGATTGTACAGTTGCGATCATCAAAAATGCGCGCAGCAATAAAAAAGGAAAAAAGGATATCCTGAAGGTGGAGTGTGATATCAATACACTGAATATCGATGTGCTCGGTTTTATCGACCATAACATCACCGTCAATGTGATCAAGGACGGCAAGATCGTTGAGAAAAGAGATCTGAGCCTGCCAAAAGAGATCAAAAACGTCATCAAATGCCGGAACCCCCGCTGCATCACTTCCATTGAGCAGGAGCTTCCACACATCTTTGTACTGGCAGACGAGAAGAAAGAAATTTACCGCTGCAAATACTGTGAAGAGAAATGCAGAAAAAGAGATCTGTTCTATCAATAAGATAAGTAAAGCCGCATGCAGGTTGCATGCGGCTTATTTTTCTGATATACAACTTTTATTGATCTGTATCTTCCTCATAAGGCGACTGGTTCAGCAAGGCGGGTTTCGGAAAATAACGGAAGATTGCTTTTCCAAGTATCTGATCCTGACGTACGAAACAATATTCATTCTCTACTGCTTCCTCAATACTGTCCGCCACACCATAATCAACTGCTTCCATTGCCCAGTACCTGCCGTCTGCCGAATTATTCCGGTTATCTCCCATCACAAAATAACAATCCTCCGGGATTTCATAGGTCATCCCGTCATTCATGGCAACCCAGTTTTCCTTCAGATAAGGCTCAGCAAGCGGCGTATCGCTGTGATTGATATAGACCTTGGCATCTCTGATCTCCAAAGTTTCTCCCGGCAGACCGATCACACGCTTGATATATATTTCCGACTCATCCACCGGATAATTAAAAATAATAATATCTCCGCGTTTAGGTCCTTCCTTCTGGTAAGAAAGGCGGAAACCGATCAGACGGTCTCCCGGCTGGATCGTATTTTCCATCGAACCAGTCGGCACATTTGCATTGACAATAATATAATGATTTAAAAACAGTGCGATCACAAACGCTACTGCCAGCGTCCAGATCCAGGAAAAAATTTCCTTTTTGGTTTCTTTCTTCATGTTAATTACCACATTCTACACTGATTTGGTTAAAGATCTTCATGATTTCTTCTGTATCTACATTCTTCTTTTCTTCGCCGATCTTGTCTAAAATGACCTTGCCTTCATGCATCATCAGAAGACGGCTTCCGTATTCTACCGCATAACGAAGATTATGGGTGACCATGATCGTTGTGACTTTCTTTTCCCGTACCACCTGATCAGTCAGCTGCATGATGATCTCTGCGGTTTTCGGATCAAGTGCTGCTGTATGCTCATCCAGGATCAGAAAATCGATCGGTGTCATTGTTGCCATTAAAAGTGCCACTGCCTGACGCTGACCGCCGGAAAGCGCACCTACCGGTGTGTGCATCTTATCTTCAAGTCCGAGATTTAAGTGTGCAAGCATTTCACGGTAATAATCGATGTGTGCTTTATTGACACCTCTTGTTAAATTGAACGGTTTTCCCTTATTTTCCGCAATCGACATATTTTCCAGAATGGTCATCTGTGGACACGTTCCTTTGGAAGGATCCTGAAATACACGGCCGATCTGTCGGCTTCTGACAAAATCCTTTTTGCCGGCATAATCTTTACCATCTATTAAGATCTGTCCGTGGTCAATATCAATACTGCCACAGATAATATTCAGCATGGAAGTCTTACCGGAACCGTTACTGCCGACAACGGAAACAAACTCTCCGTCCTTCACTGTCAGATTGAAGTCATCAAAAAGGCAGATCTCATTGACAGAACCCGGATTAAAAAATTTATGGATATGCTGCAGCTCTAACATGTACTCTTCACCTTCTTCTTTCTCTCTGTTCCCACAACAAGGATCAATAAGAACAGGATCGCTGTGATCAGTTTCAGATCTGTAGACTGCATACCCATACGGATCGCAACCGCAACGCAGGCTTTATAGATCAATGAGCCAATGACAACACTGGATGTCACACGCAGGAAAGTTACCTTTTTAAAGACGGTTGTTCCGATGATAACAGAAGCAAGACCGATCACGACCGTACCTGTTCCCATTGTCACATCAAAGTAGCGCTGCTGCTGTGCAAACATACAGCCGCTGAGTGCTGCAAAGCCGTCGCCAAGCGCCAGACCCAGTATCTTGATCCATCCTTTATCCACACCAAGGCTTGTTACGATCGTCTCATTATCGCCGACCGCGCGCAGCATAAAACCGGATTTGGTACTTAAATACCAGTCGAGAATGTATTTCACGATCATTGTGATCACGAATGCCACAATAACTGTTTTAAACTGGGAAAGACTTTCCGGGATAATGGCATTGACCAGTTTGTTATCGAAAATATTTTCCATATTGTAGATTGGCAGATTTGCCTTTCCGGCAATACGGAGATTAACAGTATAAAGCGCCGTCATCATGATAATACCGGATAACAGATCACGCACACGGAGCTTGACATGGATCAGTCCTGTCAACATACCTGCAACCGCACCGGCTGCAAAAGAAATTGGCAATGTCAGAAACGGATTCCATCCCTTTGTAATCAACATAGCAGTAATAGCAGCTCCCAATGGGAAGCTGCCATCTACTGTCATATCCGGAAAATCCAAAATTTTGTAGGTGATATAAAGTCCGAGCGCCATGATCGCATAGATCAGACCCTGCTCGAAAACACTCAGTACTAAACTCATTTCTTACCTCTTACTCTACTGTAATTTCATCAAATGTCTGATATGCTTTTCCCATCATATCATCACTGATCGTCAGATTCACATCTGCTGCTGCCTTTGTATTGATGTAAAGGCTAGGCTCGCTGATGACTTCAAAGTTCATTTCGGAAGCCTTTGCTTCTCCCTTTAATACCTTTGCAGCCATTGCACCTGTCTGTTTGCCAAGCTCTACATACTCAAGACCCATGGAAGCAACACAGCCTGCTTTTACCTGTTCTACTTCAGAACCGAATACCGGGATACCTGCATCCTTTGCTGCTGCAAGCTCTGTCTGCAGAGCAGATACAACTGTATTATCCGTCAAATTGGTAATACAGTCAACCTTTCCTACTAAATCTTTTGCTGCCATTTCTACGTCTGCAACTACATTGATGCCGGTTTCTACAATTTCAAATCCGTAATCCGGAGCTGCTTCTTTGTAGCTTGCGATCGTGCTGACTGAGTTTGTTTCACTTGTTGTATAAATAATACCGATCGTTTTTGCATCCGGTAACATTTCACGGATCATTTCAAGCTGTGCATTGATCGCAAGTGCATCGGATGTACCTGTGATATTACCAGCCGGTGTACCGTCTTCATTTGCAAGACCTGCTTCTACCGGATCGGAAACTGCTGTATAGATAACCGGAATATCTGTATTCATGCAGGAGTTGTATGCTGCCATTGCAGATGGTGTTGCGATACCACAGATCATATCAACGCCCTGTGATACATAATTTTCTGCGATCGTACTTGCTGTACCTGTATCAGCCTGTGCATTGTCATAAATGACTGTCAGGTTTTCGCCTTCTACGATGCCTGCATCTGCAAGTCCCTGTAAGAAGCCTTCTCTGCAGTTATCCAGAGAACCATGCTCAGCAAACTGTGAAATACCGATCGTATACTGTTTGCCGTCTGTTGCTGCATCAGTGGCATCTGTTGCTTCTGCTGTGTCTGTTGCCTCTGTTGCATCCGTTGCCTCTGTCGCATCCGTTGCCTCTGTTTCATTCGCAGTTGTATCTGCTGCGTCATTTGTGCTGCCGCATGCCATTAAGGAACATGCCATTACTGCTGCCATCATCATTGCTACTACTTTCTTTTTCATAATTGTTTCCTCCTAGAAATATATTTTGTTAGTTTGTTGATTTACTGATTTCGTTACCTCTGCAGACTCGAAAATCCTGCCAGCTCTGCTGTCAATCGCGCTTCGCGCTTTTGATTTTCTCTTCGGGAACCCCTCGTATGATAATTGCTTCGCAATACTCGGGGCTGTATCCTGCATCATAGATGCAGGACATATTACGCTCGGGCGAAATCAAATGTCAGCTTCGCTGCCGCTTGATTTCGTTACCTCGCTACATAAAGAAAACCGCCTCAAGCTAATGCTTGAGACGGTAATAAACTAAGTATTATCGCGGTACCACTCAAATTGACAATGTGTCCACTCTGTCATGTACTATCATACATGTCACCTTGATAACGGGTGTGCATCCCGCTGACTCCTACTTGATTCAGGTCAGCCTCGAAAGCCCATTCATCAAAATTCCATTTGCTGCAATCCCACCACCTGCAGCTCTCTGGGAAACTTCCTAATGACTACTCTTCTTTCTCATCGGTTTCTTTACATTATGTTTTGTTTTTTAAGTTGTGTTTACTTTACAACTATTTTTTTTGAATGTCAATACCGAATTTAAAATTTCTGCATTTCCGTATCCGGTGCAGATGCCATATCCCCGGCAGTGCCTGTCATATTTACCTCATACTCCTGCTTTCTGCTTCTGACGGTCTGACGCATCCGGTCTCTTTCCGTATTATACAGTTCCACCCAGTCTTCATCATATCCAATAAACAAATATGGCATATTGGCAGCAATATATTGCAATGCCTCCTGTGATGCTGTCTTTCTACTCATTGGGATGTCAAATATTCTTCCATCATAAAGCATCACAACAACAGAATAGGTTTTACCTGTCGGAATAAAGTTTGTTCTGTGCTGTACCACATTTTCATATACCCATAATACCTGATCTGCCTCTGCGAAATACACCTTTGTTCCCTTTACAGCCATAAAATAATCCTGCCCGATGCGCATTCCCTGCACCGCCGGCTGCATCTGATAAAAATATTCAATCTGCGAAAGTATATATTCTTTGTTTCCTTTTCTTTCGCAATATTCTTCCAATGCTTTTACATTCTTTCCCTTTATCCCACTGACAAGCATATAAATACCACCGATCAGGGCACCTGCTGCAAGCAATATAAAGAAGATAATGGTTACCATATTTCCCTCGCCGATGTCACCGTCATTGATCACATAAGGCAGGAATAATGCCGCACTTTCCTCCGGCAATCCAAGCCTATCTACAAACTCATTAAAGTATGTCAGATAATCACCCGAAAGCGGCTGGATCGTTCCGGAAATCTTTACCGGCTGCAGGTTGTCCATTGCTGATTCGTCTCCATCCAGATACGCCCAGTAAGCATCCATATTTTCTTTCGCCCGGTTCATTGTGGAACCACTGCAGTTTACACCCATATATTCTGCCTCTCCGACAGGAACCATAAATTGCATGGCCGTCATACCGCCCTTATCATTTTCCTGATAGGCATAATAATCCATGAAATAATATATGTCACCCTCAACCTTCACATTTTTCTGTATATCCTCTGCCTTTAAATCTTCAATTTTCAATGGTTTTTGAAAAAGCACATTAAGGTCATCCCATGTTATCGCTACAAATACAGCAGCAAGCGCCCACAGAAGAACCGTAGCAAAAATACAGTTTGCCATGTATTTTTTCTTCAGTTTTTCAATCATATTTTTCCTCACTTTTCTCTTACTTTATTTTTCTGAATCTCACACCGCTGTCATACTTTTTCTTCAAAAGTTTTCTGTACGTCGCATTTTTCTTCTTAGGCAGTTTAAACAACATACCTTTCTTTGTCTTTTTAAATGCAGACGCACCAACCTTTTTCATTTTTGTCGTTTTCAGCGTTACGGTTTTGAGCTTCTTACACTTATAAAACGCTTTTTTACCGATCGTTTTGACATTTTTCGGTATCGTGATCGCAGTAATGCTTCTGTCACCTTCAAACGCACTGTCTCCGATCGTCACCAGACTACCCGGCAGTGTTACCTTCTTTAATGCCGTGCAATGATAAAACGCTTTCTTGCCGATCTTTGTAATACCCTCTGCAATCTTTACTTTTTTCAGCTTTTTATGGTTTGCAAATGCATACGGAGCAATTTCTTTTACATAGCAGGTTCTTCCTGCTGCATCCATAAAAGTAGTCGGAATCGTGATGTCCTCCGCATCTTCATCTGCTTCCTTGAAGGTGACATACACTTTACCGTTCTCTATCTGCGCAATCTCATAAACCAGACCGCTGATATCCATGCTGTCTCCGACCTCCACAGCCTCATCCGGCGTCTCATCCACATCATCTTCCGGCATTTCACTTGGTTGCTGACCAGGTGTTGCGCTTGGGGATTCGCTTGGCTGCTGGTTTGGCGTCTCACTCGGTGCCGGGCTTGGGCTTGGCGTCTCACTCGGTGTCGGACTTGGGCTCGGCGTCTCGCTCGATGTCGGGCTTGGGCTCGGTGTCTCGCTCGGTGTCGGACTTGGGCTTGGTGATTCACTTGGTTGCTCGCTTGGTTTTTGGCTTGGCGTCTCGCTCGGTGTCGAACTTGGGCTCGGTGATTCACTTGGTTGCTCGCTTGGTTTTTGGCTTGGTGTCTCACTCGGTGTCGGACTTGGGCTCGGCGTCTCACTCGGTGTCGGACTTGGGCTCGGCGTCTCGCTTGGACTCTCCGATTCGCCGGATGAGGTACCGTAGTATTTCTCTACTCCGATACTCTCAAGCTCTGCCTCTGTTGCCAGATCTGCCGGATAGGCTTCCTCTCCCTTATGCAGCAGATACAGTCCTGCTGCAGCACCTACCAGACCGGCATTGTAATCCAGTGCCACCTCATTACAGTTATAATCCGCCTGATTGTCTGCGTATGTGTCATATTCATCACTTGGGCCGCCAACAAGGGCTCCCATCAATGTATAATGGTCTTCCCGTACCTGTCCTGCATCATTTGATCTGGATGCAGCTCGGTGATGCGGATATTTTGCCGCATTCTCATTATAGCCGACTACAAAACAACGTTTCGCTTTGTTATTTCCAAGCAGGTATTTCATCTGTCCGGTCGCCCAGCTACTGTAATTACCGTCTGCCATGGATAACTTCTGGTTTGCCTGATCATAGATCAGTCCCATAAACTGTGCAGATGCATTATATCTTGCTGATCCCCAGCCATCGATCAATTTAAATCCCTGTTTCGTATTTTTACTGCCATAGCTGGCAAAGGCACTGACTGCTGTATAATCGTCTTTCAAAACTGCCGCTACCGGCCATGTATTGTCCCATGTCAGGCACCAGCCTGTATTTAACTTTCCGTAATAGGCGTCTCGCTGCTGTTTATAGCTTTCGTTACCTGTTGCTGCATATAAAGCAGCCGCAGCCGTACAATAATCATCTTCCCAGTTGTTGGAAGAATAAAAAGGAGCTGCCCCCTGTGTTGCTACCTGCTTATTACTACAGTTCTTTGCAAAATCGAATAAATCCTCTGCTGTCTTTAAATAAGCTTTGCTCTTTGCAAGTGCTTCTGCTCCGCCCTGCTTCTGGTAGTTAGCCGCCTGCAATGCAAGTGCTGCTACCGCAACAGAAACTTCATCTGTCGCAGGATTAGAGGTCGTTGCGAAAAATGCCGGTCTACCTATTGTCTGTCCTTCCGGAGCTTCCCACTTTGCATGGTCACTGTCTCCGTCTCCGACCTGATAGCAGAAAGCTTCTACAGTATCTGTCCCCTCTTTATAGATCGTACAGCGTGTAAAATAATCACAGAAGTAATCCATGATCGTATTAAAATGCGCCGTCTGTCCCAGCTCATCGTAAGCATCGGCAAACTGATAATACCCAAGTGCCAGAACGGTTGCAGCGTATCCCTGTGGCAGACCGAATTTCACATGATCGCCCGCATCATGATAGCCGCCGCTTACATCTACTGTCTTTCCATTATAGGTCACATGGCTGTCATATGTATGGCAATTTCCTCTCCAGGAAAAAGCACTGTTTTCATCCACATCTGTTCCGCACATATTTCCATCATAGAAATAAAGTGATTCCTGCAATAGCTTGGCAAAATTGTAGCTGATGTCCAGATTCAGATCCGTCGTCGTATCTTTCTGCGCACCGCCGCCACTACCGCCGCTTCCACCGGTCTCATCATTGGTATCCCCTTTGGAATAATCTATCGTTGACTGTGTTCCATAATTGTATGCCACATTGGTGATCGTAATATCCGATGCGTTTACCCATGTACTGCTAAATCCAAATCCCGGCGGGTTAGCAGACATTTTACCTGTCCCAAGCACCGCATTGGAATTTTCTTTATTCGGATACAGATAGATCGTATCGCCATCTGCGGTAAAGGTTGCATTCCAGCATTTGAATTTAGCTGCACTGCCGGATGGCACTGTCATTGTGATCACCCAGTCACAAATACTTTTTCCGGTCTGATTATCCACAGAAAGCTCAAAACCGGACCAGTCATTACTCGGCTGTCCCTGTTCATTTACCGTAACAACTACATTTCCGGAAGCCTCTCTATCCGTCGTTATCTGACCGCCGCCGCTTCCACTGCCACCGGATGCATCTGTCGTAAAATAAATATCTGATATTTCATAGCTTACACTGCTGCCCGATGCCAGATTGGCAAACTGCAGTCCCAGCTTTCCGATCCTGTCATAGCCACTCCAATCCATAGAAGCCAGATCAAATTTTGCCGTGGCACTCTCTCCTGCTGCAATATTAACCCATTCTCCATTTTTCCAGCTATAAGCCTCGCTCATACCAAATGCCATACAGCCGGTCTGCTCTCCTGCATAGGCTGTCAAGGTATTTACCTTAAAATCTACCACAAGCTGCTTTACACCCAGCGCATCCAGCTCCTGCTTTTCATCCATATCGGATGGCAGGCTGACCAGAAGCTCTGCAGCCGGCTTGTTAGAGCCTTCTCCGTCTTCCGCAGCTAATATACCATTTTTTTGTATATATGGCATCAGATCAATCTTATCTTCTGCCGCATACGTCTTTTCTCCCGGAACTGTTATGCCTGTCAACACAACCGCCGCAGACAGCACAAGTGCCAGAACCCTGTTTCTTTGTTTTTTTCCTCGTCTTTTCACATGAACCTCCCATAGGCATACAATAGTTATGTTTATTGTAACAAAATAATGAGCCAATGTCGCTTGGCTCATTATACGGAAATTATGCACTTGTTTTGTATAAAATGTCATGTTCTTTCGGATTACATGACTTATTTACAGCTTACACAAAGCTGATCACTTCTTCCTTCGGCGCTTTTGTCTTCTCCACAGAAATAGCATGCAGCACCGGACCTTCCTTGCCATAATCTTCAAAGTATTCAATGGCTACCTTTGCTGTTACCTTGACCCATTCCTTCTGTTTTAAGGTATCTGCCTGGTCATACTTGCAGGCATACCCCAGAAATGCCATATCCTCTGCACAGCAGGTCATTGCCATTCTGCCCGGTACAAAATATCCCTTCGGGAAATTTTCAGGATGCAGCACCATACCCACATAGGAGATCGTCTTGCCGGCATAACGCTGCATATTATCCAACACATCAATATACCAGATTCCATAGCCTGTATCATCCAGATCGATCACATCTGCACCCACATCAAACGGCAGATCTTCTTCGAGCGTCGCATTTACTTCGCCGTTCTTATCCTCAAAGATGATTTCAGCATTCTGGTTGATCGCCTTGATATTTCTCTTATAAGTCGGTATCTGTTCAATAATATTGTCACAGCGGTTCATGATGATCAGCTCGGACTTGCGGATATGTTCTGCCAGCAGAGATTTCATATTCGTAAAATAGGTGGAAAATGTAGAGCCGTCGATACAGGTGATCTGCTGTTCCAGCTTCCAGTGCCATGGCAGTTTTACATTTTTGCTGTTCCACATACCGTTAAACTCGATCAGGATACGCGCCGGTTTATGCTTTTTCTCCAGCTCGATCAAATTCTGCGCTGTAAAATCTTCCTCATCCTCGATCAGTTCCATGACCGTTCTGCTCTTTTTCAGAAGTGTCGCATCATATTCGATATCGCCTTCCTCACATACGATCAGAAGGGTTTTTGCGCGCATCTGGAAATAAGGCTGCGCGATCGTATACTGGATGAATTCTGTCTTACCACTGTCTAAGAATCCGTTAATCATATATACAGGAATCATAAGTTCTTTCCTCTTTCTTATCATATTTCTGTCTGCTTATTTGCCAAACAGCTCTTTTAAAGCATCTTCCTTCAGTTCGGAGCCAATGACACAGATCTTACCGGTGTACTCAGCACTGCCATCACGGATCTCGCTCTCACCCGGTACATAATCAAAGTGGATAAAGCCGTTCTCAGACGGAAGCATACCTTTTGCACGCAGGATAAAGCCATATTTTTCTTTGTCCTCTAATGCATCCAGCATATTTTGTAATTCTTCCTTTGTATACTTGTCCGGTGTTTCCATGCCCCAGCTTGTAAATACTTCATCTGCATGATGATGACCATGCCCGTGGTCATGTCCGCAGCAGCAGTGTCCATCATGATCATGATGATGTTCATGTTCTTCATGATCGTGGTCATGGTGATGTTCATGCTCTTCGTGATCATGGTCATGATGATGCTCATGTTCCTCGTGATCGTGGTCATGATGGCAACATTCGCCATCATGGTCGTGATGATGATGTTCATGCTCATGCTCTTCCATAACAGCCTTCAGAAGCTCTGCTTCCAGATCCTTGGCTCCTTCGATGGCTTCCATGATCTTTTTACCGTCAAGCTCATCCCAAGGGGTTGTAATAATAGCTGCCTTTTCATTATGCTGACGGATCAGTCCGATACACTGGTTGATCTTTTCCTCGCTCATTTCACCTGTACGGCTTAAAATGATCGTACCTGCATGCTCGATCTGGTTCTCGAAGAACTCACCAAAGTTCTTTAAATAAGTCTTACATTTCTTTGCATCCACAACCGCAACCGCACTGTTTAAATGTACGCCTGCTTCTCCTGTTGCACCTTCCACCGCACGCATGACATCGGAAAGCTTTCCGACACCGGATGGCTCGATCAGGATACGGTCAGGATGATACTGATCCAGTACCTGCTTCAGTGCTGATGCGAAGTCACCAACCAAAGAGCAGCAGATGCAGCCTGAGTTCATCTCTGTGATCTCTACGCCTGCTTCCTTTAAAAAGCCGCCGTCAATACCGATCTCACCGAATTCATTCTCGATCAGAACGACCTGCTCGCCCTGCAGTGCCTCTTTTAACAGTTTCTTTATCAAAGTTGTTTTTCCTGCTCCCAAAAATCCGGAAACAATATCAATTTTTGTCATGTTCTTCACCTTTCTTTGTTCTGTTTCTTACTATAGTTATCTTTTACACCGAAAATCACAGGATTTTCCATGCCGCTATACACATTATAGCACACTTGTCAAACAAGGAACTCCGCAAATCTTCCTTTATCTGCCTGACTGCATTCCACCGTCACCGAAATGCCATCTGCCTCATAGCTTTCCGAAAGCACATTCGCCTGTTCTTTCAAATATGAGAAGATATCTCCTCTTGCATATGGCAGGCACATATGACAAATCTCATGTCCCGCATATACCCGTTTCAACACTTCATCCGCCAAAAGAGTTATACTGCTCTCTTCCTTTGCGGAAATATATACCGCCGATTCAGTTACCCTTAGGCAACTCGATTCTTCCATCCGGTCAACCTTATTATATACCATCAGAACCGGAATATCCGCAGCACCGATCTCCTCCAGCGTTTCATTTGTAACGGCAATATGGTCTTTGTAATCAGGATCCGAAAAATCCACCACATGCAGAAGCAGATCTGCACTTGCGGCCTCTGACAGCGTAGAGCGGAATGCCTTAACAAGACCATGTGGCAGCTTGTCAATAAAACCGACCGTATCGGACAGGAGCACCGTTTTGTTTTCCTTCGGTGTAATACTGCGGACTGTTGTATCCAATGTCGCAAACAGCATATCCTTTTCCATGACCGTTTTTTCCGCATCACCCAGATAGCGCATGACCATGCTGTTCATGATCGTCGACTTTCCCGCATTAGTATAACCGACCAGTGCAACGCGAGGGATCGCGGATCTTGCACGTTTCTTCTGCTGTGTCCGGCGTTCCGTTTCCATTTCGGCAAGCTCGCGACTAAGCTCTGTCAGGCGGCTCTGGGCACGTCTTCTGTCAAGCTCCAGCTTCTTCTCACCGCTGCCTCTGCTGCTCATAGAACCACTCGTTCCGCCCTGTCTGGACAGTGCTTCATGGAGTCCTACAAGACGTGGCAGCAGATATTGCAGCCTTGCCACCTCTACCTGCAGCATCGCCTCTCTGGATTTTGCCCTGGACGCAAAAATCTCCAAAATCAGCGTCGTACGATCCATGACTGCCATTCCCGTATCATCCTGAATATTACGGAGCTGGGACGGTGTCAGAGAGTCATTAAATAAAAGCAGGTCTGCCTGCAGTTCTTCCGCTTCTTCTCTGATCTGCTCCAGTTTTCCCGGTCCTACATAAATTGCTTTATTGATCTGTGTGTGCTGCACACAGTTTCCCACTACTTCCATCTCGCAAGCATTTGCCAACTCTGCAAGCTCTGCCATAGAACGTTCAAATTGTCTGTCATTTTGCGTATCCACGCCTACCAGATATACCTTGTCCATGTTTCTCCCATTTCCTTTTCTATTTCCAAACATCAAGATCGGGGATTCGAAATGTTATGAACTCCCACAAACCGCATAAAGAAAGTAGTTCAGCGGTGTCATTTTCATTGTCAATCACTTAGTCAATCAATGCTACAAACTGGAATTCTCACCTATCCTAATGTCATTATCATAACAGCAAA
>UMCF01068058.1_pt1 | contig 14118 bp, 12 predicted proteins | sample 1964131 | NCBI WGS metagenome assembly UMCF01 (sample SAMEA4835958, study PRJEB28245) | human gut metagenome | biome: gut microbiome; material: fecal sample | place: Denmark | collected 2008
CTTACCTGCAACAACTGTGCCGGATGCTGAACCGCATGGGTGCCCGGATCAGCGGTATAGCTTCCAACCTTCTGACGATTGAAGGCGTGGAAGAACTGCACGGCACACAGCACACCGTATTGCCCGATATGATTGAAGTCGGTAGCTTTATTGGTATGGCAGCGATGACCAAAAGCGAAATAACCATTAAAAACGTCTCCTACGAAAATCTGGGCATTATTCCCGAGAGTTTCCGTCGTCTGGGCATTAAGCTCGAGCAGAGGGGAGACGATATTTACGTTCCCGCACAGGAGGTCTACGAGATAGAATCTTTTATTGACGGCTCTATCATGACGATAGCCGACGCACCGTGGCCGGGACTGACTCCCGACTTGCTCAGCGTAATGCTTGTCGTTGCCACGCAAGCCAAAGGGAGTGTGCTTATTCATCAGAAGATGTTCGAAAGCCGTCTGTTCTTTGTGGACAAACTGATCGACATGGGTGCGCAGATCATTCTTTGCGACCCGCATCGTGCCGTAGTTATCGGACATAACCATGGGTTCAAGTTGCGCGGCGCACGCCTCACCTCTCCGGATATCCGTGCCGGTATCGCCCTGCTGATAGCCGCCATGAGTGCGGAAGGAACCAGTACGATCAGTAATATCGAGCAGATAGACCGTGGTTATCAAAACATAGAAGGACGCCTGAACGCTATCGGAGCCAGAATCACTCGAATATGATAAAGAAAGAAGAAGTATATAAAATAGGACTATTCAACAAGCCGCACGGCATACACGGCGAGTTGCAGTTTACCTTCACGGACGATATTTTCGACCGGGTGGACTGTGATTATCTGGTATGCCTGCTCGACGGGATTTTCGTTCCTTTCTTTATGGAGGAATACCGTTTCCGTTCGGATTCCACCGCTTTGGTGAAGCTCGAAGGGGTGGACACGGCCGAACGTGCCCGTATGTTTACCAACGTCGAGGTTTACTTTCCGGTGAAGCATGCGGAAGAAGCCGGTGAAGGAGAATTGTCGTGGGAATTTTTTGTCGGTTTCCGTATGGAAGACGTGCACCACGGGATGTTGGGAGAAGTGGTAGATGTGGATACCGCCACGGTTAACACGCTTTTTATCGTTGAAAGAGAAGGGGAAGAATTGCTTGTTCCCGCGCAGGAAGAATTTATCCGGGGGATAGACCAGCAACAGAAACTCATCACAGTGGAACTTCCCGAAGGTTTGTTGAATTTGGACGAACTGGAGGAGGAAGAATAAGTAATCAGAATAAAGTTAAAGTACTAAAGCGTAATCGCTTATAATTTAGAATAAACGAAATGCCGAAGAAAAGACGAAGCAGAGCTTTCTGGAAAAATTTCAAGTTCAAGTATAAACTAACGGTTGTTAATGAGAATACACTTGAAGAAATTGTAGGGCTTCGTGTGTCAAAACTGAATGGCCTTTCGGTGCTGCTTAGTGTGCTGGCGGTGCTTTTCCTGATTGCGGCCTGCATCATTGCTTTCACCCCTTTGCGGAATTATCTTCCGGGATATATGAACAGTGAGGTCCGCACGCAGATTGTGGACAATGCCTTACGGGTAGACTCCCTGCAACAGATACTCAACAAGCAGAACCTCTACATTATGAATATTCAGGATATTTTCAGTGGAAAAGTGGCGATAGACAGCGTGCAGACGCTCGACTCGCTGACCGCCGCCCGTGAAGACACACTAATGGAACGCACGAAACGCGAAGAAGAATTCCGCCGTCAGTACGAAGAGAATGAAAAATATAACCTTACCACGGTCACTTCCCAACCGGATGTGAACGGACTGATTTTATATCGTCCCACACGCGGAATGGTTTCCGACCATTTCAATGCGGAAAAGAAACATTTTGGAACCGATATAGCCGCCAATCCCAATGAAAGTGTGTTGGCTACTATGGACGGAACGGTTATTCTAAGCACTTATACCGCCGAAACAGGCTATCTGATAGGTGTACAGCATAATCAGGATTTGATTTCGATTTACAAACATTGTGGTTCCCTGCTGAAGAAAGAGGGCGAACGTGTGAAAGGCGGCGAAGCCATTGCTTTGGTGGGCAATAGCGGCACACTTAGCACCGGTCCGCACCTGCATTTCGAACTTTGGTATAAGGGACATCCCATTAATCCGGAGAAATACATTGTATTTTAATGATGAGTATAGAGAATAATAAAAAGAAGAAACAAATAGCTATTCTGGGCTCTACCGGTTCTATCGGCACACAGGCATTGCAGGTGATTGAAGAACACCCGGACCTGTACGAGCCTTATGCCCTGACAGCCAACAACCGGGTGGACCTGTTGGTTGCGCAGGCAAGAAAATTCCAGCCGGAAGTCGTTGTGATTGCCAACGAAGCAAAGTATGCTGAACTGAAGGAAGCATTGAGCGACCTGCCTATTAAAGTGTATGCAGGTACTGATGCTATTTGCCAGATTGTGGAAGCCGGACCGATTGACATGGTGCTTACTGCCATGGTCGGATATGCCGGGTTGAAACCGACCATGAACGCTATCCGTGCCCGCAAGGCTATTGCTCTCGCCAATAAAGAGACGCTGGTCGTGGCGGGTGAGTTGATAAACCAGTTGGCACAGCAATACCGCACCCCGATTTTGCCGGTAGATTCTGAACACTCGGCCGTCTTTCAGTGTTTAGCGGGAGAAGTAGGCAATCCGATTGAAAAAGTGATTCTGACAGCTTCGGGCGGTCCTTTTCGCACGTATACGTTGGAACAACTGAAAACCGTGACCAAGACACAAGCCCTGAAACATCCTAATTGGGAAATGGGCGCAAAGATAACGATTGATTCTGCCTCCATGATGAACAAAGGCTTTGAAGTAATTGAAGCCAAGTGGTTGTTTGGCGTTCAGCCCGGCCAGATAGAAGTGGTCGTACATCCGCAGTCGGTCATTCATTCAATGGTCCAGTTTGAGGACGGTGCCGTGAAGGCGCAGCTCGGTATGCCGGATATGCGTTTGCCCATTCAGTACGCGTTCTCTTATCCCGACCGTATCAGCGCTTCTTTTGAACGGCTCGACTTTGCAAAATGTACCAACCTGACTTTCGAACAACCCGACACGAAGCGTTTCCGTAACCTCTCTCTGGCTTACGAAGCGATGTATCGGGGCGGAAATATGCCTTGTATTGTCAATGCTGCCAACGAGGTGGTGGTCGCCTCTTTCCTGAAAGACGGCATCAGCTTTCTCGGCATGAGTGATGTGATAGAGAAAACAATGGAGCAAGCCGCTTTCGTGGCGAATCCGAGTTATGAGGACTATGTAGCGACCGACGAAGAAGCAAGAAGAATCGCTTCCGAGCTTGTGCGCCGGCAAAATCCTCAGAAATAATTTGTAATTAGTAATTTGTAAATAATAAACATGGAAACATTTTTGATTCGTGCCCTGCAATTGATAATGAGCCTTTCGTTGCTCGTCATCATTCATGAAGGCGGGCATTTCTTATTTGCCCGTTTGTTCAAAGTGCGGGTGGAAAAATTCTGCTTATTCTTCGACCCTTGGTTCACTTTGTTCAAGTTCAAACCAAAGAAAAGCGAAACAGAATATGCTGTCGGGTGGTTGCCGTTGGGTGGCTATGTCAAGATAGCCGGTATGATTGACGAATCAATGGATACCGAACAGATGAAACAACCCGAACAGCCGTGGGAGTTCCGTTCCAAGCCGGCCTGGCAACGTCTGCTGATCATGGTGGGCGGTGTGTTGTTCAATTTCCTGTTGGCGTTGTTCATCTACTCAATGATTCTTTTCGCGTGGGGCGACCAATATATAAAAGTACAGGAAGCTCCCCTCGGTATGGATTTTAATGAAACAGCCAAGTCCGTAGGTTTCAAAGACGGAGACGTGTTGCTCTCTGCCGACGGTGTTCCTTTCGAACGTTATGACGGTGATATGTTGAGCCAGATTGCCGATGCACGCGAAGTCAGTGTGTTGCGTGACGGTGCAAAGGCTTCCGTTTATATTCCCGATGATATGATGCAACGTCTGTTGGCGGACAGTATCCGCTTCGCTTCTTTCCGTTTCCCGTATGTCGTAGACAGTGTAATGGTGACCTCGCCTGCCGCGCAAGCCGGTATCCAGCCGGGGGATAGTATTATCGCCTTGAATGGAACTCCGATTTCTTTCTCCGATTTCAAACAAGCCATGGCGGAGCGCAAAAAGAATGCTGCGACTCTCCTTAAAGACAGCATAGACCCCCGCTTCATCACCTTGGCTTATGTGCGTGGCGGCGTGACGGATACATTGAGTATGCGTGTCGATTCTGCCTATCTAATGGGAGTAACCGCCTGCCTTGTCACCGACCGCCTTCTTCCAATGGTGAAAAAGCAATATGCCTTCCTGGAGTCTTTCCCTGCAGGCGTCTCTCTTGGTGTGAAAACGCTGAAAGGCTATGTGGGCAATATGAAATACCTGTTCTCTAAAGAAGGAGCGAAGCAGTTGGGCGGTTTCGGAACGATCGGCAGTATCTTCCCGGCTACATGGGACTGGCACCAGTTCTGGTACATGACAGCTTTCCTGTCTATCATCCTTGCTTTCATGAATATTCTGCCTATCCCTGCGTTGGACGGTGGCCATGTTCTTTTCCTTATTTACGAGATGATAGCCCGCCGCAAACCGAGTGACAAGTTTATGGAGTATGCCCAGATGACCGGTATGATTTTACTTTTCGGTCTGCTTATTTGGGCAAACTTTAATGATATTTTGAGGTTTTTCTTCTAAACTCTACTCTGACACGGTAGTTGTCAGATTGGCAATCTCATTAAAACGGGATGATCGGTATTTGGTGTGGATGTTAGCGCATGAGTATGCTGCATTGTGTTGATATTCAATGAAATGGAATACGTGATTCCTGTGATGCAAGAACGGCGTTTTAACATTGTGTTAAAACGCCGTTCTTGCATGCAGAAATGCCCTGGTCTGCATACAAGAAACGGCGTTTCCTCTTTTTCTTCCGTTTGTAATCAGTCATGACTGTTAAATTGTTAACATTTTCTTTTCCCGCTCCAAGTCAGTTTCGTCCAGTTTTGGGGAGGGAACAGTACACGTTTTGATGTAATCTCCTTCCCGGCAGGTATAATTATAATATGCCTCCAGTTCCGGTGTCAGTTCCGCTTTCGGGACCAGTTTGCTCTCCATTTCCAAGAAAGTCCGGATGTCCGTGCTGTCCGACTGTTTCACTAATACGATGCGTCGGGCAATGGGGTTGTGGTTATAGTCCAGACAAAGGTACAGCCCTTTCAGCATAGTGGGAAATTCGTAATGCGGCAGTTGCAGGTAAATGGTGACCAAAGCAAACTGGGGCAGATCCCGTTCGTTGAACATCAGGTATGAGTTTTGGTGATTACTGATAATTCCACTTCCCCAATGAACAGATTTATAAGCGTTTATCATGCCCATTTTCACATATTCACTGTTTTCGGAAGCGCAAATCATGTAAGGTTCGATTTTCAGGCTGTCCGTAGAGGAGGAGAGACTGTAACTGAGATAAGTGCCGCTGTAATTGAAAACATCTTGTACGGATTCTTTCATTTCCTTTTCCAGCAGCTTGATGAATGAGTTACCGCTGTCCGCTTCATTCTGTTGTTCCGGTTCCATTTCCTGCAGCAGTATTCTCATCGAGCTTACATTATTTAATAAGCGTTTTTTCGACACATTGTTCACTAGTGCCAGCGCGTCGTCCAATGCCTCGTCCGGTGTGCGGGTTTTCAGCAGGTCGATGTAGGCAGGCAGTACGCTGGAGTATAAGGCGGACAATACGCTTGGTGCCATATCTACACGGTCGGCAATTTCTTTCATCTTTACGCCATTGTTGCGCAGGTATTCTATTCTTTTGTAAATATCGGTCAGTTCATCCATGATTCTTGAGGTTGCAAATTGAATTTCGTTGCAAAGGAATGACTAATGTATTATGATTTTGTTGCATGAATATTACATTAATATTTCACTCTGTCCGAAAAGAAAAATATACGATATGATTCATTGAAATTCATTTTTTCACTCGTCCCGGTGTCCTACATTTGCACCGGAAACAAAAAATGACGCTATATGAATTTCAAAGAAAAACTGTCGCCTTCGGCTCAAAAAAAACTTTCTGATTTACTTTTTATCTTCTATGCGGGAGGTGCGGCGCTGTTGTCTTACTCACTGGTGTATGCGCTTCGCAAGCCATTCACCGCTGCTACATTCGACGGCATGGAACTGTTCGGCATGGATTATAAAGTGGCAACAAGCATCATTCAGATATTCGGGTACATGGTATCCAAGTTTATCGGAATCAAACTTATTTCTGAACTGAAGAGAGAGGGCCGCCTGAAATTCATTCTTGTCTCCATTGGGGTTGCCGAGCTCTCTTTAGTTCTTTTCGGATGTCTGCCTCGTCCGTTCAATGTGCTGGCGTTGTTCTTCAACGGGCTATCGTTGGGTTGTATGTGGGGCGTTATCTTCAGCTTCCTCGAAGGCCGGCGGGTGACGGACTTACTCGCTTCCCTTTTCGGGCTGAGTATTGCGGTGAGTAGTGGTACGGCAAAGTCGATCGGCTTTTCGTAGTCGATATCTTGAATGTCAGCGAGTTTTGGATGCCTGCGTTGATTGGTGCGGTAGCGCTGCCTCTGTTGGCGGGGCTGGGATACATTCTCGACCACCTACCCAAGCCGACTGCCGAAGATAAAGCGTTGCGTGTGGAGCGTGTCACGTTGGACAGACAACAACGTTGGGAACTTTTCCGCAACTTTGCCCCTGTGCTGACGTTACTTTTCTTTGCCAATCTCTTTCTCACTGTCCTGCAAGATGTCAAGGAAGACTTTCTTGTGAAGATTATAGATGTGAATGCCGCCGGTCTTTCTTCTTGGGTATTTGCCAAAGTAGACGGTGTTGTGACGTTGATTATTCTGGCTGTTTTTGCCACTCTTGCATTAGTGAAAAGTCATATCAAAGTTCTTTCGACCTTGCTGACGCTGGTCATTGCAGGTGCGGTAACTCTCAGTTTCGTCGCTTTCAATTACGATAGCTTGCAACTTTCTCCGTTGGTGTGGTTGTTTATTCAGAGCCTTTGCCTCTACTTTTCCTATCTTAGTTTTCAGACAATTTTCTTCGACCGTTTTATAGCCTGTTTCCGGATTAGGGGAAATGTGGGTTTCTTCATCGCAATGGTTGATTCTATCGGCTATACGGGAACGGTATTGGTGTTGGTATTTAAAGAATGTTTCAATCCGAATCTGGACTGGCTCGAATTTTACAATACAATGGCGGGCACGGTGGGAATCGTTTGCTGTACGGCGTTTACAGTTTCCTTGTTCTACCTGATGCAGCGCTACCGGAAAGGCAAGCGGAAGGAAATACGTGAAAAGGCAACTTCTTGTCCGGTTCCTTCCCTTGCATCTTCTTATTGAAAAGATAAATCATAAATAAATTAATTATATATAGGAAACAAGAATGAAAAAGATTAAATGTGTAATTATGGATTGGGCCGGTACAGCCGTCGATTACGGATGTTTTGCCCCGGTGGCAGCTTTTATCGAAGCATTTGCCGAAAAAGGACTGATTATAGATGTGGTGCAGACCCGCAAACCAATGGGGTTACCAAAGATTCAGCATATTCGCGAGTTGCTGTCGATGCCCGAGGTGAATGAACAGTTTGCTACGCGTTATCAGCGTGCCTGGACGGAGGAAGATGTGGTGGAATTGAACCGTCTTTTTGAAAAACATCTGTTTGCCTCGCTCGAAAATTACACAGACCCTATTCCGGGCGTGATTCCGACACTGGAGAAACTGCGTGCCGAAGGTCTGAAAATCGGCTCTACTACCGGATATACCCGCGAAATGATGAATGTTGTTCTTCCTGCTGCGCAGGCAAAAGGGTATCGGGTGGATTACTGTGCTACTCCGAACTTACTTCCCGCCGGACGTCCGGCTCCTTACATGATTTTTGAAAACCTGATAAAGCTGGGTGTCGACAGTCTTGATGCCGTAGTAAAAGTTGGGGACACGATTGCCGACATCAAAGAGGGAGTCAACGCAAAGGTTTGCAGTGTGGGAGTTGTTCTCGGAAGTAACGAAATGGCTCTCACCGAGGCCGAAACAAAGGCCATGCCGGCTGCCGAACTTGAAGCTCGCATCGCTGATGTGAAGGAACGTATGTTTGCTGCAGGTGCCTCTTATGTGATTCTTTCCATGGAGGAACTGCCTGCATTGATCGAAAGAATGAACGCTGACAGATGATAAGCGGAACGGTAACCGCTTCTGTACTTTTAATAACAATATATCGCAAAGAAACTTTATTCCAGCACTGTGCTGGTAAAAAAATGTATCATTATGAAACCATATTTATTATTAACTCCCGGTCCTCTGACCACGTCTGAAACAGTAAAAGAAACCATGATGACTGACTGGTGTACATGGGACGAAGATTATAACCTCGGCATTGTTCAGGAATTACGCAAAGATCTGGTGAGCATTGCCACAAAGAATATTGAAGATTATACTTCTGTACTTTTGCAGGGAAGCGGGACCTATTGCGTGGAAGCTGTACTTGGCGCCACTATCACTCCGAAAGACAAACTTCTGATTTGCAGCAACGGCGCTTACGGAGACCGCATGGGTAATATTGCCGAATATTATCACCTCGATTATGATATGCTTGCTTTTGAAGAAACAGAGCAGGTATCTGTGGAATATGTAGACGACTATTTGAGCAATAATTCCGATGTCACTCATGTGGCTTTTGTACATTGTGAAACGACTACGGGAATTTTGAACCCTATCAAAGAGTTGTCCCACATTGTCAAAATGCATGGCAAGAAACTGATTGTTGACTGCATGAGCAGCTTCGGAGGAATTCCGTTGGATGTAAATGAATTAGGAATTGACTTTCTTATCAGCAGTTCCAACAAATGTATTCAAGGCGTACCCGGATTCGGGTTTATCATTGCCCGCCGTTCGGAATTGATGCGTTGCAAGGGGGTGCCCCGCTCTCTTTCTCTGGACATCTACGACCAATGGGAAACTATGGAAAAAGGGCATGGAAAATGGCGCTTCACTTCTCCTACTCATGTAGTCCGCGCTTTCAAACAGGCGTTGGCCGAACTTCTCGAAGAAGGAGGGGTAGAAGCACGTTACCAGCGTTATTGCGAAAATCATCGTATATTAGTAGAAGGGATGCGTTCTCTCGGTTTCCAAACTTTGCTCGACGACGCTATTCAGTCACCGATTATCACTTCTTTCCTTTACCCGCATAAGGATTTTGACTTTAAGGCTTTCTATCTGGCACTGAAAAGCAAAGGGTTCGTCATCTATCCGGGCAAAATCTCAAAAGCCGACACTTTCCGTATCGGAAACATCGGTGACGTATATCCGGAGGATTTCTGCCGGCTGGTAGAGGTGATTCGTGAAACGGAATATTGATTTTTTTGCTGCGAGGCCGGTAGAAGGTCAGTAGTAGCCCACCTATCGTGCCGGCCTCAATTTATGAATTGTTTTTTAATGTAGAAGGTTGCGAAAGTCTCAAACTACTAACGATTGCCGCTACCACTGCAAATATGCTTCCTACTATCAGGCAGACCGCCGTGCTTTTACCTGGAATAACGAAACTGAAAAGTAATGCGACGAGCGTAGTTCCCGATGTCTGTCCCAACAGGCGTGCCATACCCAGCATTCCGCTTGCTCCTCCCGAACGTTTCGTCGGAGCAGAAGAAATAATTGTACTGTTGTTCGGTGTCTGAAAAAGCCCGAAACCTGCACCACATAGCATCAGCCGTAGGATTAAGCTGATATCGGAGGACTCGGCAGTCAGGCCGGACAGGGAGAAAAGCCCCACGGCAAACAGCACCATACCGACGCTTCCTAATATTCCCGGATGAATCCGTTCCACCAGGTATCCCGCCAAAGGAGCAGTGACGAGGGTCGCCAACGGCCACGGGGTTAGCAGGAGTCCTGTCATAACTTCACTGTGTCCCAAGGTGTTTTGCAGGAAAAAGGGTAAAGAAACCATTGCCGACATTTGCGCGATAAACGAACAAATGGAGGTCAGGATAGACAGTCGGAAAATAGGGATACGTAATAGGTCCAAGGGTAGTAACGGAGTGGATTGGCTGAGTTGACGGCGCACGTAATAAGTACCCACCACCACGAGAACAATTAATTGGATGAAAAGAAAATCCATTTTTTCGTGATGTGCGAATCCGTCCAGCGTGTAAATCAGTAATCCGAAAGTAATAGCATTGGCTATGGCACTGATCGTATCGAACTTTCGTTTCGTGCGTTCTTCTTGTCTCGGTAAATGCTTCATACCCAGCACTAATGCCGTAATTCCCAAGGGTACGTTGATCGCGAACAGCCAGTGCCAACTGGCAATGGAAAGAATCCCGCTGGCTACGGAAGGTCCTGCGGCGGCAGAGATCGCTACTACCATGGCATTAATTCCCATTCCGCGTCCGAGCTGGCTTTTCGGATAAATATATCGTAACTGCGCCGTATTCACACTTGTAATAGCCGAAGCGCTGAATCCTTGAAAAATGCGGGCGATCGTCAATGTCCAGAATGAATCGGACAGGGCGCAAATCAGTGAAGTGATACAGAATAACCCAATCCCCGAAAGATATACTTTTCGATAACCGATAATCTCCCCCAAAGCGGAAAAAGACAACAGAGAAACAACGATTGCCAACTGGTAACCGTTGATAATCCAGGTAGTCACGGCGGGTGAAGTCCCGAAATCGTGCGAAAGGGTGGGGAGTACGATGTTAATAATGTTAACGTCCAATACTGACATACAAAGAGCGAATCCGACGGAGATTACCGCCCAGATACGTCTGGGCATTGGTAGTCCGTCGGTTTCGTCCGTTGGAGCAGGATTTACTGATTGTATCATAAAAACTTATTCTTGTAGAATTTTCTTTTTTCTGTAAAAGTAAACAAAACAGCGCTTTACGTGTTTTCGTTTTCTTAAAAAAATAAGTTTTTTTAGTGCAGCCGGTGGTGCTGTCTGGGATGCCGGGGAGACTTTGTCTTTAGTGCCGGCAACCGTCTGTTTTTATGGTTGAAAACGGTTTGATAATTTTAGGATTCGTTGATTACTACTTCCACGAAATTCCAGATAAGGAGAGAAAAGATCCTGTTCGAAACGTCCGTCTACCAATACGTTTATATAAGGAAGAACCGCATTCAGTCGGGGTTGTTCCCGGATTTCTTCATACGTATATCCTGTGTAACACCATATATTCATTCCTGTTTCCTCTTTCACTCTTTTGACAAGCGCCAGAAATTCTTCCGGGTAGAACAAGGGATCCCCCCCGGAGAAAGTGACTCCATCCAGTAAAGGATTCGCTTTGATTTCCCGGATAATCGATTGTATCTTTTCTTCCGTAAGTTCTTCACCTGCGTTCGGATTCCAACTTTCCGGGTTATGACAACCGGGACAGTGATGGGAACATCCGGCAAGATAAATGGAATACCGTATCCCTTCACCGTCAACGATTGTTTCCGGATAAGTTCCTAACAAGCGGAGAGTTGAAAGTTGAGAGTCAAGAGTTGTCATTGTAAATTAGGATATGAAAATATAAGTAAAGTTCTCAACTCTCAATTTTTACAAGTGTTTTACGCGGTCTTTTTCTTCCGCCCGTTTAGCGGAGTTCCACGAACTTAAGTCACCTGTCAGGTAGCCGGTGATGCGGCGCATCCGGAGAATACTTTCACTCTGGCATACGGGGCATTTGTCGAAAATCACCCCTTTGTAGCCGCAGTTATGGCAGGTGTCTACCGGATGATTGATAGAGCCGTAACCGATACCCTCGTCGTGCATCACCTTTACTATTTTGGCAATGGCACGTACATTTTTCTGTGCTTCTCCGTCCAGTTCCACATATGTGATGTGTCCGCCACGGGTAATAGCGTGGAAAGGAGCTTCGCATTTGATTTTTTCAACAATACTGATAGGCTCTTTCACGTCTACGTGGAATGAGTTGACATAATAGTCCCTGTCCGTTACTCCCGGAATTTTACCGAATTTCCGGCGGTCCATTTTGGTGAAACGTCCGGAAAGACCTTCGGCGGGAGTAGCCAGTACAGAATAGTTCAGGTTATATTTCGCTTTATATTCATCCGCTACCTTGTTCATTTCCGTTACGGCCTCGTACAATGTGTCCCATGCCTTTTGGCTATGCCCGTGGCCTTCTCCGTAAAGAGCAACCATTGCGTTGTGCCCGCCGATGAATCCGATTCCCAGCGTACCGCTACGCAGCACGTCACCTACCTGTTCGTTTGGGTTCAGTGTGCCGCCGCCTTTCCATACATCATTTCCCATCATAAAGGGGAACTGGCGTGCAAGGGCTGTACGCTGATATTGATAACGTTCGTAAAGCTGGTCGGCCACTAAAGTAGCCGTGTTACGTACCGATTCCATGAAAATCTCCTTTGCTTTCTGTTCGATAGCGTCTTTGTTGCGTTCGTCCTCTATCAGATTTTCAGCTTTGATACGAGCTTCGATAGCCAGTCGGGGCATATTTAGTGTTGTGAATGAAAGGTTGCCGCGTCCTAAAGACGATTTCTCTCCGGCTACGTTTTCAAACACACGAGTGCGGCAACCCATTGTTGCCAGCTCGTAAATATAACGTTTCGGGTCGTCTGCTTTCCATTTTTCGTTCTTGTTGAAAGGAGTATCGAGGAACATGAAATTTGGAAAAAGAGCTTTCGATGTCGTCTGGCAGGCTTTCAGCAGCAGGTCGAAATTAGGAGCTTCGTAAGTTGCTTTCATGGCCTCTTCGATGCTTTCCATTTTCATAGCCTTCTCATAGTCCTTTTCCGAATAAGAAACTCCGTCTTTCACTTTGAAGATCTGAATCGGGAATACGGGTACTTCACCACGGGTTCCCAACCCTTCAATCGTGGCCTTCAGTAGCTCCTCAATCACCATGCGGCCTTCAGCGGAAGTATCCGTGCCGTAGTTGATAGAGCTGAATACCACCTGGTTACCACCACGGGAATGCATCGTGTTCAGGTTGTGTATAAATCCTTCCATTGCCTGATGCGTATCTTTCCGTGTCTGTTGGTATGCCTTCTCTATGATGCGTGCCAAGTGCTCTTTGTCAATATTGATTTGCAGGGCTATCAGGGCGATGCGTAACGTTTCCCGTTCCCGTTCACCGGATTGGATAGACGGCAGATATTCTTTAATCAGTGTGCGGATCGCTTTTTCATCGGCCTGTATACCGTTTTCCATGGCCACATAGAAATTGATGAAAGAAGATAAATGCTTGCGGAATGACTTGGCCACACCCTTTGCCATGAAAAAGTCGAAGGCGGGAATTGCCTGTCCGCCGTGCTGCTCGTTCTGGTTTGTCTGGAAGATGATCGTAGCCAGAGTTGCATAACTTTGAATGCTTTGTGGGGTGCGGATACTGCCGTTTTTGGTACGGAAACCGCGTTCGAACAAATCATCCATGTCATATTGGATACAAGTCGTCGTTTTTGTCGGATAATAATCCAAGTCATGAATATGAATGTCTCCCAGTTGGTGAGCTTCGGCAAAACGCTTCGGCAACAGGTATTTATAAGTATAATCTTTGGTTACTTCCGATGCAAACGTCATCATCTGTCCGGCAGGTGTATGGCTGCTCATATTGGCGTTGCTTAGGTTTACATCGTTCTTGTCGATAGCGACAATACCATCCATGACGTGCTTCATCTGGGTTTTCTTGTCTCGTTCCGTATTCCGCCATTCACGGTAGATGATGTACTTTTTGGCGACCTCCGGCCGTACCTTCATCAATGCTTTTTCTACTAAGTCCTGGATTTCCTCTACGGTAATCGTAGGGGTGGCAAACTGGCTGATTACATTCATCGTGATATCAGCAATTAATTGCTGTTCATCCTGAATGCCTGTCGCACTGAATGCCTTGCTGATTGCATTCTTAATCTTGCTGATAGAGAAATCTTCTCTTTTACCATCACGTTTGATGATACAAATTTCCGCGTAGTTCATAACTTTAACTCCCGAAAGTGTTAGACATTAATAATATGGTTGATTTGTTCCGGCAGGTCTTCTGACTTATCTCTCCCTCGCAACGCCTTCCCACATCAGCCGATGCAGTGA
>UMCF01106863.1_pt1 | contig 14107 bp, 14 predicted proteins | sample 1964131 | NCBI WGS metagenome assembly UMCF01 (sample SAMEA4835958, study PRJEB28245) | human gut metagenome | biome: gut microbiome; material: fecal sample | place: Denmark | collected 2008
CAGATGATCTCGAAGTTCATCTTGATACCGATCGTTCAAATCCATGTCGTGATCGGTTTCATCAAGAAAAATTGTCCATTCTTGCGACAAATCCTTACCGACTTCGAGTTTCTGCGTGACCATACGCCCTGTATCAATATCTAAAATCTCGAAACAGTAATATTTGCAGTCAGCTGTCAGATAGCAGGCACGGTTAGGGTTATAGCCGCTTTTGCGCTTCTTTGTTTCTTTGCTCTTCATTGCAGTGTCCTTTCCGTCCGAGCGGAGGACGGTGGGACACAAAAAGAGCCTGCGGCGAAGATGAACCACAGGCGCTGGTTTGCCGAAATAGGCGCACGAAAGCAACGGTGGGTGCATCTTCGCTTCAATCACAGCTGTTATTGCTGTGATTGGAACTCTTATGCATCCCATCGTCCTTATAGCGCTATTCGGACTAAGAGATTTGATTTGGTAATCTCCCCCGAAGGGGATGGGCGGGCTGATTGTTTAATCTGTCACCGCCCATCAAATGATGACCTTACTTTTTCTTTCCTGATCTGGTCTGAGCCAGGGCACTTCCGGCAACGGACTTTGAGTATTTACCGTAGCGCCCATCCTTCAAAATTTTGCTTGCTTTAGAAGCAACAGCCTTTGAAGTTTGCTTGCTGTTTTTCGCCATTTCAGTCACCTCCCTTTTTCTACAGACTTTCTTGTTAATTGCCAAGAAATCTGATATAATTTTCTGTAGAAATCAGTCGATAGATTGGACTGCAACTTGAGTTTTCTTTCTACGCACTCATCATACCAATTTGTTATATTTGAATTCCGGATATTTCGGATGGATTCGGATAAGTTCGGATGGATGAGAACTGGCTGAAATAAACCACAAAGGGGCGATTACGGTTTGGAGTTTACAGATTACGCAAAGGGCATAGCGCCCTTTATTCCGTATGGGAAAACAGATGCTGACTTGTTTGTCTCTATTGTTGGAAATTTTATAAAAGACGCTGCAATGGATAACTGTAAGCTCTTAGCATACAGGCCGGACACTCAGTACAGATACGTTAACGGAAAACATCTGCCCAAAAAAGAAGCGGAATATCTTTACAAACACAGAGATTTGGAAAAATACTCTGCTTGGATATCCGAATGCATGGATGATGCGGACTCATATGAAGATGTGCAAAATTGGCTTCAATCCAATGGTTGTCCAGGAGAATACGCTGATGATGAATGTGCACAGCTTCTTGAAGATATTCTGAAAAGCATTTGCAATCCCTTAAACACAAAAGAAAAAGCTCCTTCCGAATTTGAAAGGAGCCTTGAGCTAATTAAAGATATTAACAAGAAAATTCAGGAGCTTCCTCGACCAACTCCTGTACCAGTTCCTTTAAAAGCCGATTCTATTGAGGAACCATATATACAGGCATTATATGACGCTTACGGTGACGCAGAAGCTATTATTGATTTTTCTGAAGCCGATTTAGATACACATCCTGATTATAAGGACGATTTAGATGATCGCCGTATCGATTTTTATGCTGCCGTTACAATAGAGCGCGGTGTAATGGAACTAAATGCAGATAAATTATCTAACCAGTTTGATGTTCTAAAAGAAGAAACGCTATCAGGTGTAAAGGATACTGCTCGAAGGAAACACCCTAATGGGTATGAAAAAATGCTTTCTGTTATGGAACATGCTACCACTCTTCCGGTAGATAATTATTTGCTCTGCAAATCCCCCTATTGGATAAGCGGAAAAATAAAGAAGGGGGTTTGCCATCATCTGGTAAATGACGGCAAATTAAAGTGGGTAAGAAAACATGAAAGAACATAGTTTGTTTGGTTCAACCTTTGAAACTTCACTCAGAATCCTAATACTCCTTGAGGAATTATCTGAACTACTATTAGATGAACAACAAATATGCTGCATTGATTTCATGTCCATATATGGTGCAGATTTTGACCTGTTAGATGCTAATCTGCATGGAAATGGGCTTTTTAGATTTAGTGAATTCTCTGCGAAATCCACACTTGTATCGAATGCAATTAAGAATCTTGTATTAGATTCATTTATTAAATTCGTTCCTACAGATTCAGGATACTCATATTCTATAAGTAGTGCAGGCAAAAAGATTGTTTCCAAAATCTCTGATGGCTATGTTGCGGAATACCGTATTGCAGTAAGAGAAGTATATAGAACATTCCCAGATCTTCAAACAAGTAAAATGCAACAGAAAATATATGATATGACAATAAACTCTTTGGAGGCATCAAATGAATAGATTTATACTAAAAAAATTGACCGTCTCCGGAGGCGGTCATGAAGATTCTATTTTGAATTTTTCCAATGGATTAAATTTAATCATAGGTCCATCCAATACTGGGAAAAGCCTAATTATGGATTGCATAGATTATGTATTTGGCTTTACACCTAAAAAGAACAAACCGTCCAAGATAGTAGATAATAACCATGGATATACTCATGTAGCTTTAACACTGCAAACTGAAAATGGCGATGTAACACTAAAGCGAGAAATTGGGCAACCAAAGGTAAAAATCACGAGTTCCAATCCAGCCATCAAGGACGATAGTTATAGTGTCAATCATACTGCAAAGAAAAATTTAAATGATGTTCTTTTGAAACTAATTGGAATAGATGATTTTCATAAAATACTGTCATCTCAAAAAGGTGACACTCAGCAATTAACATGGCGATCTATCTTGCACCTGTTCTTTATGAAACAGTCTGATATTGATCGTGAAAGTTCTGCTTTATTAGCCCCTGGAGCAATGGGATACTCCTCATCAGCCGCAGCATTACTGTATCTTCTTACAAATATGGATGCTAATGAATTTCAAAAAGCAGAAGATCCGACCATAAGTAAAGCTAAAAGAAACGCAGTCATTATGTACATCCGCGACAAGAAGGATCAGCTTTCTAAGCGAAGAGAAGAATTAGAGACCCTACTTACAGAAAGGGATATTACAGATGTACAAAATATAATCCAGACAATTCATTCAGAACTGGAATCATTGCAACAGGAATTAGATAGTTCTACAGAAAAAAGCCACAAACTCATGTCGGAAATATATCAACAGAACAGCAAATTATCTGAATGTAACACAGTTATTCACAACTTTTTGTCCTTGAGTGACCAGTATCAAGCAGATATACGAAGACTTGAATTTATAGTTGATGGGCAACTTGCCATTCCCCACCAGCTTTCAATACGTCGCTGCCCTTTTTGTGATTCCGAATTGAAGGAAGAACCATCCGAGGATTATATTGCTGCTGCATCAATTGAACTGGAAAAATTAAAAAAACACATCTTGGAACTTGTTGATGCCCAATCCAGTGCAAATAGAAAAAAGTCGCTCATAGAAGAGAAGATTTCTGCCCTGGAATCACAGAAAAAACAACTGGATACATTTATTGAAACTGATTTACAACCCAAAATCAGTGCGTTTAAAAGTGAATTGCAAAACTATCTCAGAATCTTTCAATGGCAGAATGAGTTAGAAGTTATCCGAAGGGATGAAAATCAATATAAAGCAGAACTCTTTGAAAAGGAAAATGAAGAAGATTCAAAAGAGCCAAAATATGATATTAAATCCTCCTACGAATATGATCTGGTTAGAGGATTTGAAGATATACTTGTTGCTACTTTAAAAGCCTCTAAAATCGGAGGTGCTGAGACAGCTCGTCTTAATATGCAATCGTTCGATATTGAGATTGACAACCATAGTAAACCCTCCTGTATGGGCGGAGGATACTGTGCTATATTAAATGCATTAACTGTCTATTCCATAAACACATACATACACGAAAGAAACGGCTATGCCCCTGGTTTTTTTGCGATTGATTCTGCCCTTACGCAGCTCTCTGAGGCTGCTTATGTAAATAAAGAAGATTCCGTTAAATATAATTTTATGAATTTTCTTGTTTCCAGAGCATTAGATAGACAGGTAATTATGATAGAACAAAAAGATGAGCTTCCATATGTTCCAACTGAAGATATTCAAAAAGGTATTCATGTAATCGAATTTTCCCGGAATCCTGATTATGGTCGATATGGTTTCTTGAATGATGTAGTAAATCCAGAACATAAAAAATAAGGAGAGCTGAATGCGTTTCAGTTATGAGAAATTATGGCATATTCTATTAAATAAACACATGACCAAAGAGGCTCTTCGGACGAAATGTGAAATTAGTTCTAATACAATTGCCAAATTAGGAAAAGGTCAGAATGTCACTACTGACATTCTCCTAAAAATCTGTATTGCGTTGAATTGTGACATAAAGGACATCATGGAGGTTGTGAAAGAATAGTTTTTGTTTGCAAGCACCCAGTATATCGATAACACTGCCACAGCAATATTGGAGGTAAAATATGGCTAATATACGATACGGAAGAGGAAAATTTGATCCACCAAAAGCGTATGTGGATTATATAAACATGATTGCAGATTCTCCCGTTTATAGGGGACTTCCTGCCATTCGAGAGGATGATGGAAAAATCAACTGGCAATGTAGTTCTGGAAAAACAACTTCTTTCTACAAATATTTTAAGGGACGTTTTAGATGGTGGGTTAATAAAGCAGATGAACTTGGAATTCCAGGATCGGAAAATTCGGATGACCGACTTACCATAACCGCTCGAATTATTCATCCAACAAAGAAAAAGGTATGTCTCGTTTGTGGAAAAGAACGTTATGTGGGATACATGTACATGAACGCTAATTTCGCCAAATCTTGGAACTCTCTTGCAGGAGATAATCTCTTCACAAAAACTATGCCAGTCTATGAGGCAGTTCCATTACTTATACAAGCAATAGGACTTGAGGCAACTCGTAGTGAGATACTGTCTTCATTTCCGGAAAAAGAGAGAGACATTTCTTTATTTGATGCAGGGGACTTTGAAGGATTTTTTTCAAAGTCACAATACATTCGCTCTACAAAATTAAGTCCCGGATACATGGGAGATTGCCCTCACCGTTTGGATGGAATTCACGATTACTGCACTTTTTGTCGAAAACGTAACGATCCTGGGCGTTCTGACGAAAACATGCGAACATACAATCACGACAGACGAGCTTTCATGTGGTGGGCTGAAGGTGACTGGAAAATTGCCGATGCGCTATACAACAGTGCTTCAGCTGGCGTATGTGTGAATTGTGGAAGAAAAGTTAAAAAAATCAGTCCAGATCATGTAGGTCCATTGGCATGCGGCTTCCAACAGAACGCCTTTTTTGAACCTCTATGTGGAAAATGTAACTCTGCTAAAAATCGTCGTTTTACATTTGATAACGTTATCAGTCTTATTGATTATGAGAAAAAGACTGGTTCATCCGCTGCGAGTTGGCAGGTTCGTTCTCTGTGGGATACAGCAAAGGAGAAGATGCAGGATGATAACACTGTAAAAATCCTCTCAAATTATATGCGTGCCATGCAGGATTACTATCTAAGAACATTGAATCACATAGCCATCCGAAAACACTATGAATTTTTATCTACCTATCTTCACCCAGAATACGCAAATTATGCAATAAGCTTTTCTGGGTTGGATACAAGTACCTTGACATTTGAGCATGTTGAGCGCACGTACCGACCAACTAATGGCACTCGTAGTCTCGCAGCTCGTTCTGTTCGTATCGCTTACGAAGAACTTGCAAAATACTGTGCAAAACCATCAAGCAAACGAAAATCTATTATTTTGAAAACCATAGATAAGTTTGTTGCAGAAGACACACAAAAGATTGATGCTCTTTTGTCCCAATATGAGCTAACTTCGTTTGACGAAACGCTTTCATATATTTTATGCTCAGATAAGTCCCTAGTCGAGAAAGATGGTGAAATTCAAATTGCCATTGAATGTCCGAATTTTAATCAGCGCCATGAACATTATAGTGTCCTAAAGCAATATTACGAAAATTTAGTGAATGCACGTGGCACAGAGCTAGCACAATTATGTATTTCTGAAATCAAATAAAAAACCGAGGAATCACTCCATACCCTGAGTGATTCCTCGGTTTTATTGTGTTATCCTCTTCGCCTTAATAATTCTTCAACTGTTATTTCTCCCTGGCACCATTTACTGTAGGAGTCGTCTATATTAGCATCGTTAGGATAGTAATCATTTATTTCCATCAACGAAGGTAACCCTTTCAACGCTTCTCCTACAGTAATCGGGTATGAAGACAGTGCGCGTGACATCTGATTATCATCATTTTCTCGTCTGCCTAAACACTTTTCAAAAATTGGCTCAGGATACTCTGGAAGGAATTTTTCCTCTTTCGCAGCAACAATGACCACTCTTCTCCTCATCTGTGGGACACCGTATCTCTCTGCGTCAAGAACCCACGGTACTTTATGAAACACATATCCAAGTTGATGTAATGATTGATAAACGCCTTTAATAACATCTCCTTTTTTCATACTTAATATCCCTGGGACATTCTCCATTACAACGATTGTTGGTTGCATTTTTTGAATGACTTTCAGATAACTATCAACTAGCTTATTCCGTATATCATTTTCGTCACGATATCCTGCAGTAGAGAATCCTTGACATGGTGGACCGCCAACCAATACCCATGGTTCCACTTGTTCAATACCCTCTGCCATTGCAGAAAATAATTCTCGTTGAATTGTTTCATCATTGATATCTCCAACAATTGTCTTTATTCTCGTGCTATGATTCCTTGCAAATGAAGCAGCCGCATACTTATTTAATTCTAATGCTACTACTCCTTTATACCCAGCAAGCTCCATCCCATAGCTTAATCCACCAGCACCTGCAAACATATCGCAAAACTTCAACGAAGGAAGTCCAACTTTATTCTTGATTGCCATACCTATTGCATAGCCAAGCAAAGGTGGTACAGCATTACCTATTTGCGTCCTTACTGCGGCATCACTTCCTTCAAAAATGAAACAATCTGGAAATGATTGTAAGCGTGCCGCTTCCCTAGAGGAAAGCGTTCTGTCCTCCCATGGATGAATGTTCGCTCCATTGCCCGGTCGGTTAAAATATGTGGAAATAGTATATGCCGGCTGATTGTATTTCAACCTACTATAATATGTTGTTCGCACCATTCCACGCTTCTTTGCCATTTCTCTAATTTGATCTAACCGCTTTGACGGAACAGATTCCGGAATGCTTGTCCAATTACCTCCCGGTTCAACATAGCTAATCATCAATTTGTCCAGTTCAGATAATGATGGCATTTGGTGTTGAGGAATAGCTTCCTTTCTATTTCCTTCGCTCATTTTTCTATACTCCGATATGCACATTTCATAATTTTCAGCATTTATATTATCCAAAATTATAGAGTACTCTTCTTCCGATAGTTTAAACACCTTTGCTATAAAAGCATCTTGTAAAAATGTGAATTCGCTATGAGCGCAAGTTTTCGACACTTGCTCCTGTACAAAACTTTTTTCACTTTCTAATAATTCTACATAAGGTATACAGGTCAAAGAGTCTATTTCTTTGTTGGCTACATGATTATTATAGCTAAAAATTCTAAATTGCCACTCTGTAACAGAAGAATTCATTACCATCCAATAATAAAATAGTTCAAGTGAATCATCACTATCGTTCTTTATTGCAATGAAATTACATGAATTTGCAAGTATCACTGATTTTGGAACTATAGCTGCCTCAATTCTTTTTTGTTTTTGCAAATAAGAACATTGCGGAATCGCTATGCGAGCAGTTTGAATATATTGTGCTTTTTCACTCGTTCCGATTGCATCCAAAAACTCTTGATACAAAACATATCCCGCTTTTTCAGACGAATCTGCCGATTCAAGGACACTTCCTCGAATATGATCTCCTCGGACAAGGCGATGTCCGGTATCAGTGGTGGAAATATATTTCTTATACGCTGTGAGGTCTAATTCTCCTCTCATATTAACCAAAGAAGGAATGTCCTTGATTTCACCATACTCTTGAATCTTCATTAAAATTTTTAATTCTTGTTCCGTACACTTTGGGAACTTTTCCTTATCGCCCGAAACACTTATCACTGTTTCTACGTCAAATCTCTCCGATTCACCATCAACCTCCTCTATGTGCAAAACAGGATTATAAACAGTTACCTGTAATGCAGCTTCCTTACTTAGTAGCGAAACAACTGTAGGTTGATTTACTCCCTTGAACAGTTTTGCTTTCTCTGGAATGATCCAAAGTTCATGAAGATAGCGGTTTTGCATTATATTTTTTCTAAAAACAGAACTTGTTTCATCCCCCAACCACGAAGACGGTGTGATTGACACAAGGATACCTTTATTAGAAAGCAATTCTAACGTTGCTGCCATAAACATTTTTGAATACTCAAGCGTTCCCTTGCCAATTCCATAACTAAAAAAACGCTGCCTTAAATGAGAAGCATAATTAATAGTTTGCCTTTTTCGTTTCTTCTCTAACGCAAAGATTTCTTCTTGACTCAAGTCTGCTCTAGTAGATGCATCAGTAAAATCAGATGCCAAAACCTTCACAGCACCATATGGTGGATTCATTATAATTATATCCAATTTTGCTTTTGTGCTCTCCTTATCAAAGAATTCCAAAAAATCTTCACATAGGACATCGATTTGTACTTTCTTCTGTACGACAGTAGCCACATATGATAATAACCTCCGAGCAAGTACAGATGTTCGGTAATCAATTTCTATTCCAACTAAGCTTATTAACTCTGGGTTAAACACAATATGATATGCCAAAAAAACTCCTACTCCTGCGGCAGGATCAAGTACATGTTTTTTAGAATGAGCCTTTTCAATGGACAATATCACCATGCGAATAGCTACGGATGGTGGAGTGAAGAAAAAACCGCGCTCTTTTGCTGCACTCAAATTTTTATACACCACATTTGGATTCACTGGTGAAATAAATTCTCGTGCTCCTATTTCTACAACATAAGCGTACATACCTATTTTGCAAATCAGCGGATGTTCACTATTAAGAATTCGTTCACATGCCTCTTCCGTTACAGCTATATTAAATTTCAGAACATTCTCCGTATTTTCGAACGGAGTTCTTTCTAATACAGTAGACAATATGCCATCTTGAATTTCATATTTTTCCCAACTATTATTTGCTGATTGAATAACAAAACTTGCGGCTTCCTTTCTGAATTGATTTGCTAGGTTATATAGCTTATTGTCAAATTCTTTGCTGACATCTTTTATACCAAAACCTGTTATAGATTTAAACATTTCTTTATCCATTATCTTGCAGCACGTCCTTTACTAAATCGAACTCTTTCCACTCTTTACCCATGCATCAAGTTCAGAACGTTTAAACTTCCATTGCTTTCCTATTTTGCACGCAGGTATTTCACTGTTCTCTTTCTTTATCCAGTTTCTTATAGTATCTTTATTTACTCCTAAGTAGTCAGCAGCCTCTTCTATACTTATCCATTTATCCTCTAGCTCGCACACAATAATTCCTCCCTCTAAGAAATTCATCTATCGATATAATAACATGTTTTTGAATTTATTTCAACACGTTTAATATGAACTGATATGAATATATATGAATATATTAGTGCTGATGATTATAACAGAACTTATCCTTGTACACACTGAACGATACCCTTTACACGATGGCTCACTTTGAACGATAACTCTTTTTCTGCTATTGTTCATTGTTTTCACCCACTCATTCTTCCAACCGCTATCTACTGCTTGTCAAACACTGCTAAAAAGTCAAAAAAAGAAGGCTTCTGAAATTCAACATTTCAAAAAGCCTTCTTTTAAGTGGTTTTAAGAATATTCTGTTGTCTGTGCTTATCGTATCTTTGTATTAATCCAACGGTCTTTATTTCGTAGATGCGAATCTCAGACCTGTCACTCAAGTGATTCGCTACGATTTCAGGCATTAAGACGGATACCTCATGTGGGGCATAGAATTCGCCAGCTTTCTTTCCCGCATTTGCCGCAAACTGGCTGAGTAGGTACTCATAAATAAAGCCCCGCACATCATAATCCTGTTTCCCGTCCATCGGTATGCGCTTGATAAGTTTTATCAGCTCATTAATCGACTTTGTCTAGGTAGCTGCTGTTTCACCCAGCTTTGACAGTCCAGTTTTCAAAATGTTGAATATCTTTTTAAAGACCTTTTCATGTGTCTTCCCAATGAGTCTGTTGAATGCAGAAAGTGCAATTCGCACGTCTGATACATCAAACTCATCGCCCCTTTTCAACCAGGTAGAGAATAACTTATCATATGCAATAAAGTATCCGATGGTATCTTTTGTATAATTTATGAAATCCTCGTCTGACTCGTCCATATGTTTGATATCTTCTTCAGACATGCCTTATTCCAGAAAAAAGCGCAATTCCTTTTCTGAAAGATATCTATAAAAAATAAAACTCAGAATGTAATCTTTATACTCGTTCACCTCAATCTTGGAGCGCATTTCATTTGCAGATTTCCAGATGGTAGCCGCCAATTGCCTTTTATTCATTTTAGTCCTCTCCGCATCATTTTAGTATAAGAAAAGGTACCCAACCCATTTGGATTGAGTGCCTATATCTCTAAGCAATATTTTCAGTTTTCTCTAACAGCCAGTCAAGCAAATGAACGACTTTGATTCCTTCATAATCGCCTGGGGTCATGTGGTCCATGGTCAGGATTATTTTCTCGTAATTATCCTTAATGGACTGCAGCGGCCTGATTTCGCGGTCAAAGGTATCCTCGTTTGTCATATCTGCGGTCACCTGATAGTAATGCAGAACGCCTTGTTTCTGTGCAACAAAATCCACCTCAGTATCACCGTTTTTGCCCACATTTACCTGATAACCCCTTCGGAGCAGTTCAAAGAACACAATATTCTCCAGAGAAAATCCAAGATCATACCGTTTTTTTTGCAGAATGTGATTGCGAAGTCCAAGGTCAACAATATACCATTTGCGATTAACCTTCAAAAGCTGCTTTCCGTTAATATCAAAGCGTTCCACAGGATAGAAGATGAACGACTCCTGAAGGGCCTCCATATAATTATCCACGGTATTAGGCGAAACCTTTCGCCCGGAGGAAACCAGATAGTCTGAGACACTTTTCACAGAAACCGGACTTCCGATCACGCTGGCCAAATACCGTGCAATAGTCTTCAGCAAGGTAATGTCCGTGATTTTTCGCTTGTTCGGGTCAGGATGCTTTCTAAGCTGACGATCCTCGATGTCCTTTACCACAACCGTGTTATAGATTCCCTCCAGATAGGTATCAACCTTTTCGACAGTGTTTTCCATTTGAGAAAGATAAGGGAACCCGCCGAACTTCATATAGCTTGCCAGCGCCTGTTCGCCAGTCTCACCGGAGCATTCCAAATATTCCGCAAAGGACAATGGCAGCATGGAAATCTCGACATATCTGCCGGTAAGCAGGGTTGCCAAATCGCCTGAAAGCAGATAAGCGTTGGAACCGGTGATATAGATATCCGTATTTTCTTTGATAAACAGGCTGTCCACAGCCTGTTGGAAGGAGTCCACCTTCTGAATTTCATCCAGGAAAATGTACGTCATTTTATCTGGACAGAGGCGCTGTCTAATATAGGCATACAACGCTTTGTAATCCAGCAAATCCTCATAATCCAGATCTTCAAAATTGATGGAAATGATCTGTTCCTGAGAAACTCCCTCTTCCAGCAGATGATCCTGAAACTGTTTCAATAAAGTAGACTTTCCGCAGCGGCGAATGCCCGTCACAACCTTGATGACCTGTGCATCCTTCCATGCCAAGAGCTTACTCAAATATTCCTTACGAATGACCATGTGTGCGGCCTCCTTTTTGATTCCGATTATAGAATATCTTATGCAAAAATCAAGTAATATTCCGAAATCGGCATATTCATTGTATTGGCCATATTATTTCTCGCTTTAGAGTATTAACTTACTTTTTTACCTTCAGCCCACCAAGCCACATGGACGCATCATCAAGATGCTTTATGATGGGCTCAGTCAGAGAGCCATTGCAGCAACCCTTGGCAAGCCCAACTCAACCGCTCAAGATCTGATCCGCAAGGCCAGACTTGAAGCACAGCGTATTGTTTCCAGAGAAGATTTGTACAGATAACCGGGACAAGCAGTTCTGCATCGGCAGCGGTTCCTATATGGTTCCGCTGCCATTTTATACGCATCTGAATTGTAGTTCTTTTAGCAACTAACTACCTGAACTGCTTTTCACCACTTTCCATAAATGCAATCACATATTCTTCAAACCGGGGTCTGACGATGAGATAACGATTGCCCATGAAGATAGCAAAGTCGCTGAGATGATTCTCCGCCAGACGACGCATCTGTTTTGTGCCGATTCCAAAGTATTTAGAGGCCTCCGAGACTGTAAGCAAGAACTTCTCTTGGATCGGGACTGCCTGCTCCCGTTTCTGCGTAATAGGTGTGAATTTTTCATTTTCCATTGCTGACTCCTCCTGAAAAATCGTACCCCTTAGGGATCATCATATATTCCCGTACAATGCCCTGAAAGTCAACTGCCATTGCAGGAATATCATAGTTCCTATCTGTAGAAAGTGCTTGGAGAAAACCGCCTGCATTTGTCTATAAAACCAGCCTCGGACACTTGAAATCCTGATGGATCAAGCCCGAGGCTGTAGTTCTACACTATTTCTTCTATCTTTGGGCATTCGTAGTCAAACGGTAGTCTGAATTTTGAAAAAAGGGCACGAAATGCCGCAGAATAGCCCGATTATGCGCCGTAATTCCGCACACAGAGAAAACGTCACAACGTGTTGCCGTGGCAGATAAAAAGTACCTTTATCATTATCAAAACTCCTTCAAAAATAACGTATTATGACGCACTTTGCCGCGATATGCCATCGTATTTATAGTCCTCTGTACTACCGCTGACTGATACAGAAATGGCCAAATAGGGCAAAATGCTTCAAAGTGTAGACGTCAAAAGTAGTAAAAAGGTAGTAAAGTAGTCAGTGTTTTACTACCGTCTATTTTGCCTCCAAATCCGCGCCAATCTGCCAGAATCCCATGTCGATCAGCTTCATCTGTGGATAGAAAATGTCATTCAGTGACAGATCATGCCGCACTTTTTCCAGAACGTCTACATTCTCCTGGTAAAACTGTGCTAATTGGAGGAGGGATTTCACATTAAAATTCCCTGTTGCTACTTTTCTGTTCTTTATTCCTGCTATAAAGTAGCGATCATAAGCAGGTGCACATCCCATCGTACCCATAAGTGTTTTTGTCACCAATGTTTCAGATACACTATTCTTTATTCCCGGTCCCTTAACAGATGTACGAACACTATCGTAGTATTCGGAAAGGGCCTGCACCAGCTCCATTAATAGAGCCTGTACTTTCTCCTCAAGAAGATCTTCACACTTCAATCCGAATAAGATATCGTATTTTGGCTTCAGCACTTCCTCAACCACAGGAATGTGAATCTTGTAATCCTTCTGGAGGAGAAACGATGATCCGCGATACATTCCCCAGCTTGCTAAATAAAAAGCCAGTTGTAAGCTCAGGTAATCTACATCTACCTTCTCAGCGGATCGTGCTTTATAGAATGTGTAATAGCAATACTCCCATGAGCGATATCTTCCATGGGTATCATTGTTGATTTCGTTATAAAATTCTTTTGCAGAAGCTACAACCATTTCTGCTGTGCTCATAGCCTCACCCTCGTTCTTTGAGATTATTACCTTTCATTTTACCACAGGTATCGACTTTTCTCCATAGAAAAAAGCACCCAAGCATCGCTGCCTGAGTGCTGTCAATCTTCATCTTGTTATACTACATTATCCGCAGGCATTGCACAAAAAAGCGAGCTTCTGAATCTCCGCTCCGCCGGAGCGTCAAGATTAGAAGCTCGCCAATGTCTCACAAACCGCATTTCAGCCTGTATAATCGTCAGTTTTTGAAACCCAACCGATTCCCTCAAACAGCATGTTAAACAGAACATCCCATATCATAGGCCTCTTTGAAAACACGTTGATCCTTAACCAATCCTGCCTCCATCACATTTGCCGCATATATCTTTCCTGCAATCTTGTATTCTTCCAGATGCTCTACAAAACCATCCAGATCACCGAGCGATCGTTCAATAATGTCCTCACCCAGACCAGCTGATATAATATAGTAAAC
>UMCF01098980.1_pt1 | contig 14015 bp, 10 predicted proteins | sample 1964131 | NCBI WGS metagenome assembly UMCF01 (sample SAMEA4835958, study PRJEB28245) | human gut metagenome | biome: gut microbiome; material: fecal sample | place: Denmark | collected 2008
TTTGGTATTTGCAACCGATTATTACTCAATATTTTGCAAGTAATAAGTCAGAAATATGGCCTTAATCTTTAATGGTACATTCTAAAGGACGAAGATTTAACGCTTTTATTGATTCTTAACTCATTAAAGTGTCAATACTGACACCTTCTCCTTCTCTTGATGCAGCTTGCTCCAAAATTCCCCTTCTTTTTTCATTCATTTAAACCATCACAAATGGTACTATATTTCTTTAAAAGTTGTGATGTTGTTTCGGAGGACATAATGATGAACTACATCCACCATTATGTCAAATAAGAAAATGTGCCAAGCACTGACTTTTTGTCAGTTTTTGATTATAGAAAGACATTCGGCATATAGTTTGCCATTTTAAGTATAAACATTTTAAATTAAATTAGCATGTCCATAGTAAAGTCTTATTCATTCCCAGAGGGAGATATTCGAGGGGATATGTTCTATATCAAACATGGTTCCCGAAATTTTACTGTTATTGATTGCTATCTAAAAGATGGTGATGGGAATAATGCCCGCAAAGATGAAATTATAAAAGAGATCAAAAATGAGTCTGCTGGCAGAGTTTGTCGTTTTATATCAACACATCCGGACAACGATCATATAGCAGGCATAGAATATTTGGATGATAGTTGGGAAATTACAAATTTTTACGCGGTAGATAATAATCGTCCGACAGATGATAACGATGATAGTTTAACTCGCTACCATTGGCTACTTGCTAATAAAAATTTTGCCATAAAGCGTGGCATTAGACGTGCTTGGCTCAATGAAACAAATGACGAGAATGGGTGTTCTGGAATAAATTTCATGTGGCCCGATTTAGAAAACGAAAAATTTAAGCAGGCACTTAAACTTGTTTCCGAAGGCAAAGAGGTAAATAATATTTGCCCAATTTTCACATATAGCATAGAAAATGGTGCTACTTATATGTGGATGGGGGATTTGGAAACAGAAATGCAACAAGCATACTACGATGAATACAAAAATAATATTCCACAAGTTGACATATTGTTTCAGCCACATCATGGTCGTAAATCAGGAGCTGTTCCTAATGATTTGTTAGAGGCATTAAACCCTAAATTAATCATCATAGGTAATGCGCCATCCGAGCATATTGACTACGGTGATTCAAGGCAGACTATTACTCAAAATGCAGCTGGAGATATACGTTTTGAAAATGATGGCAAAGAAGTGCATATTTACACTAAAAATAAAATTAATAATAAGCCCACATGCCTAAAAGCTAAACAAGGAAAAGGAAATATTACGCGAACCGTTTATGGATTTTCTATTGTAGATTGGTATTATGCGGGAACGTTAGTAGTTTAAAGATGAAATACTTATGGATATAAAATACTACGATTTATTATCAAATACCATAATAGGTGTAACTATTGTGGCCACCATTAATTATCTTTTTATCGGTAATATAGAAATAGATGGTGTTGTATATCTGGCATTAGGATATTTAGCTGGATATTTTATTAATGCTATCGGAAGCCTGCTTGAAGGCTTTTATTACAAAACAATAAATGGTATGCCATCAGATAAACTGCTTACATTAGTGAATGGACAAAATTGGACAGGATGTAAGCGTGTTAAATTCTATGAAGCCGAAAAAGCAATAGCAACGTTGAAAAAAGAATTGAATGACCAACATGCCTCTGAACGGAAAATGTTCGGATGTGCCATGAGAAAAGTCAATGGATGTGAGGATTGTAGAGTTCCAGCTTTTAATGCCCAATATGCTTGGGCACGAACAATGCTTACAACAATATTGATTGCAGACACTCTGTGTGCTTTTCGTTTTTATAACGAATGGCAGTTTTGGCCGATTGCAATGATACTGTTGATTATATCATGGAATAGATTCAAAGAAAGAGGCTATTATTATGCAAGAGAAGTTCTTAATGAATATTTGAAGCGAACTGACAAAAAAGAATGATTTTCACACATAGGGCTAAGGCTGATTTCTGTTATTTCACTGCAATGTATGGCAATGTTTGGTAATCTTATTATGATAATATTAGTCGGTAATTTGTCTCTGTTGTCGAATACATCATTGATGTTAAGTTAATGAAACGTGAGGTTCAAATAATAGTTATTTCTGGATTATGCAAGAAAATCCACGAAAAGGCATTACCTTTGTGACTGAAAAAGCAACTGCGCTAATGACCTGAAGAATAAGAATAAATAACATACGAAACTCCTTCGCTGTCTTATAGGCTTTGGTCTGCCTCGCAGGGATAGTGATGGAGTTTTACTTTTATATACGACCATGGCAAAAAAGGCAAAAACAAAAGATGTAGCAAAGAAAACCATCGAGCAGACATTATGGGATTCTGCAAACGAATTGCGTGGCAACCTCGATGCTGCCGAATATAAAAGTGTTGTACTCGGGCTTGTTTTTCTAAAATATATCAACGACTGCTTCAAAGTCAAACACGATGAACTGATTGCAGAGGGTGCTGGCTTTGAGGAAGACCCGGATGAATATATTGGCGATAACATATTTTTTGTTCCTGTTGATGCCCGTTGGGACAAAATTGTTAAAGCCTCACTTACTGCTGAAATTGGAGTTGTTGTGGATGCGGCAATGGAAGCATTGGAGAAAGAGAATAAGCAACTTAAAGGTATTCTTCCCAAAAACTATGCCCGACCGGAGCTTGATAAACGCCGCTTGGGTAATGTAATTGATATATTTGAAAACAACCTGCATTTTACCGGTTCTGAAGCTCGCGATGTACTTGGGCGTGTATATGAGTATTTCCTTGGAGAATTTGCCCGCGAAGAAGGTAAGAAAGGCGGTGAGTTCTATACGCCTTCCTGTGTTGTCCGTACCATAGTTGAAGTTATCCAACCTTACAAGGGTAAAATTTTTGACCCTGCCTGTGGTTCGGGAGGTATGTTTGTGCAGAGTAGTAAGTTTATCGAACGACATCGGGGTAATATCAATCAAATATCTGTTTATGGGCAGGAACTCAACAGCAACACGTGGAGGTTGGCACAAATGAACCTTGCCATTTGTGGTATTGAAGCCAACTTTGGTGATAGTTCCGGTGATTCTTTCCACGATGACAAGCACCCGTTTCTCAAAGCGGACTTCGTAATGGCTAATCCACCGTTCAATATTTCTAAATGGGGTGGCGACCAATTACGAGATGACCCACGCTGGCAATATGGAATACCACCGGAGGGTAATGCAAACTTTGCATGGATGCAGCATATGCTATACCACTTGGCAGACAATGGACGTATCGGTCTGGTTCTTGCTAACGGTTCGTTATCATCACAGCAAGGCACAGAGGGAGAAATCCGTAAAAATATTGTCAAAGCCGATTTAGTGGAAGGCATTATTGCCATGCCATCGCAATTATTTTACAATGTGCAGATACCTTGTTGTCTGTGGTTCTTGACAAAGAAGAAGGCACAACCGGGCAAAACGCTTTTTATAGATGCCCGTAACATGGGTTATATGAAAGACCGTACGCACCGTGAACTTTCTTGTGGAGAAGAAACAGAAGACCATGGCAATGATATTGCACGCATAGCAGATACCTTTGAACAGTTTCGTGCCGGGACGCTTGAAACTGAAAAAGGTTTTTCTGCTATTGCCACTATTGAAGATATAGAAAAGCAAGACTTTATTCTTACTCCCGGACGTTATGTTGGTATTGCTGAAGTGGCGGAAGACGGAGAACCTTTCCAAGAAAAGATGGAACGCCTTACTTCTGAGCTCTCGGATTTGTTTGCCCAATCACATACGCTTGAAGACGAAATTCGTAAACAGTTGGCAAGTATCGGTTTTACCGTCAAATGAAACGACTTCTACTCTTCGTTAGATTCACATTAATAACGAGGATATGAAAGAAAAATTAATTCAAGAAATCAGCACCGCAATGGCAGAAGTATTAAGTTTTGAACAAGTAGCTCACCTTAATAGTGTGTTGCTTCAAGTTGTAAGCAAATACACTATTACAGAGGATGGCGAGACCCTGCACGAAAACGCAGCGTCTAACGACCGTCTGCTTGATATATTTCTGTCGGCAAAACAAGTGGAGGGTTGCACTACTCCGACAATCAAATACTACGGTTCTACCATTCGGCAACTGTTCAAAAAGATGCCTAAGAAGATAACCGACTACACGACAGAAGACATCAGAGCCTACCTCGCTGTATTCCAAAGAAAAAACAAATCAAGTAAAGTGACCATTGATAATATCCGTCGGATATTTTCGTCATTCTTCGCTTGGCTTGAAGAAGAAGACTATATTGTCAAAAGTCCTGTCCGCAGGATACACAAGGTAAAAACTGGGACACAGGTGAAAGAGGTGTTGAGTGATGAGAATATCGAACAGCTACGGGATAGTTGTACCAAAATTCGCGACCTTGCCATTATTGATTTGTTGGCTTCTACGGGTATGCGTGTGGGTGAACTGGTGAAGCTCAATCGTGAAGACATCAATTTTTCCGAGCGCGAATGTATTGTTTTCGGCAAAGGTAACAAGGAACGTATTGTTTACTTCAACGCCCGTGCAAAAATTCATTTGCAACAATATTTGGCTTCTCGTAAAGACCGGAACAAAGCACTTTTTGTTTCGTTGGCAAAACCGCATAAACGGCTTGAGATTTCGGGCGTGGAAACCCGTTTGCGCAAAATCGGTCGTTTGGCAAAAATCGTACGTGTTCACCCTCATAAGTTTCGCCGTACCTTAGCTACTATGGCTATAGACAAAGGTATGCCTGTAGAGCAAGTGCAACGCTTGCTTGGTCATGTCAAGATTGATACCACCATGCACTATGCGATGGTTAATCAAAATAATGTCAAACTCTCTCACCGTAAATTTATAAATTAGCATGTGGTATTGTTTGGCATACGATAGAGGTTTATCTTTTCCCAAAAATAAACACGGAAATGATAATTTAGAGCAGCAGGTACAAGCGTTGTTCAAGTTGTGGTTCGTGGATAATTCCAATCCTAATTGGAAAGAAACGTCATTATCGGAAGTGGCTTCTTTCGTTGGTGGATATTCATATACGGGCGAAGAATTGACCGATTGCTCAAATATAGCCATGGCAACCATAAAAAACTTTGGGCGAAATGGAGGCTTTAAAACTGATGGTTTTAAGGAAATTAATCCGTCTGCGAAACTTAAAGAATGCCATTATGCTAATTTATTCGATATTTTAGTTGCGCATACCGACCTTACCCAAAATGCAGATGTGATTGGTAATGCTGAATTATTGCTTACTTACGGTAAATATGATAGCATTATTTTCTCAATGGACTTGGTAAAAGTCCTACCCAAAGAAACATTTCCTTACAGGTTTTTACTTGCAGCAATGCTTAAAAATAAGCTATTTAAGGGGCATTGCCTTGGGTATGTAAACGGAACGACTGTACTTCATCTTAGCAAGAAAGCATTACCTGATTTTGAGATAAGAAAACCGTCCGATAGTGAATCCAAAATGATGGATGAGGTACTTGCCTCTTATTATAAACGGATGGCAGAGTTACTACAAGAAAATGACAGGCTTATTAGCCTTCGCGATACAGTTCTCCCGAAATTAATGTCGGGAGAACTGAAAATTAATGATTTAAACAGCTAAATTCTCATTTATGGAAGATATTAGCAACAACATAAAACTTCTATCTACAAACTAAAAGAATAATATTATGAATACGATTTTAACACCTTGTATCTTACAAACAATTATAATCTGTTGCACTATTATTATAATAACAATAATAGCTGTATCTGCGTATAGAATAAAAAAAGGACAACAACGTAGTTGGGGAGCATATATATATTATGCAAGTATATTATCTATATTTACCGTATCAATATTTTCCTATTATTTTTATGGGAATAGAAATGTTTTGGATTTTGTATCACTTGCTTCTGCTTTAATATCAATAATCTTGGCAGTAATAACAATAATATATTCATTCTATAGCAATAGTCAATCTGCTAGCCAAGTTGAAACTTTAAATAAAGCAGCTGAAAGTGTAAAAAGAGCAACTACGTCATATGCAGAATCAGCCGAAAGCCTACAAGAAAATATTTCAAAAATAATTACAGCCGTAAATCGTGTTGAAGAAAAAACAGATAGATTACTAGATATGACTTCTATTTCTGGTGCTGGAACAAGTTTTGGAACAAATAATCATCTTGTAGATTTTGATTTAGATGCTTATATAAAAGGATATGTAAATTTAGCATCTCCCATTGGTATAATGGCAATGTATGCCTGTATAAGAGCGAAAGACACAAAGAGAGAATGGAATTTAAATATATTCCCTAATGAATACAATAGAATATATTGTGGAGGTTTTTTAATTTCCACAACAAGTGCGGGTTTTATTACAGTTGATGTAAATTTTAGTAATGGGAATGTGATTGTTGCAAATTATTTGCAAAATGTCAAAAAATACATCTTGGAATGGCTAGAATCTTTTGATTTTACAAAAATTGAAGGCCTACAAAGTTTGAAAGACAGCATTAATAGTTATTTTGACAATCCTCAATGACATGAAAGAGTGGAAAGAATATAAAATGGGAGACGTTTTCGCTTATCTAAAAAGTGGAAAGGGAATACATGCTAATGAAATATCCCCAAAAGGGAAATACCCTGTTTTTGGTGGTAATGGGTTGAGAGGCTATACTACTCGAAACAACTTTGAAGGAGATTGTGCTATAATAGGAAGACAAGGCGCATTTTGTGGCAATGTGCGATATTTCAAAGGGAAAGCTTATATGACCGAACATGCAATTATTGCGGTGGCAAATGAAAATAATAGTACTCGTTTCTTGGCATACTTACTCAGTATAATGAATTTAGGACGATTTTCTAGTCAATCTGCTCAACCGGGGCTTTCTGTAACCGAGTTAGCCAAACAATCAATAAGAATACCTTCGTTATCAGTGCAAAAAAAGATTGCAAACATTCTTTCCTCTCTTGACGACAAAATCGAACTGAACCGCCGGATAAATGATAATTTAATTCCAATCTATTATGCCTAATACGTTCCATTTTACAGAAGATTCATATGAGCAATCAATAATCTCATTGTTCAAGGAAATGGGCTATGAATATCATTATGGTCCGGAACTTGAAGCCGAAACAGGTCGGGAACTTACTGATGCAACCATACCGGGAGTATTGCGTAAGGCTATGTTGGTCATCAATGGAACAGACAAAGCCGCAGCTGTAGATGAAGCCATCCGTCAAATACGCGAACAATTCAGCCTACCTTTGGTCAGTGCGAACATCACCCTCACTGATTGGCTACAAAACGGTTTGGACGTGACTTTTAAGACTGCCCAAGGCACATTACGTAGCGACCATATCAAGATAATCGAAACGAACCCTGACCATATAGACAATAACTCTTTTGTTGTAGCTAATCAATGGACTGTAGTAAATGGCAAATCTACCAAACGTGCTGACATCGTGGTATTTATCAACGGTTTGCCTATCTCCGTCATTGAATTGAAGTCTCCTTCTCGTGAAGTTACTAATTCGGAGGAAGCCCACCAACAGTTGCAAAACTATATGCGCATTGTTCCGCAACTCTTTACTGCTTGTCAAATGCTCGTGATAAGTGATATGGCAGATACTCGGGTGGGTACGATTACTGCACCACTCGACCGATATATGGAGTGGAAAACCACAGATGGAAGCTATGAAAGCACAGCATTTGCCGATTTTGAAACTTTCTTCAATGGTATCTTTACCAAGCATCGCTTCATTGATATTATTGCTGATTTTACTCTCACGATGGGAGTTGACAAAAAAGCCCGTATTCTTGCAGGCTATCATCAATATTTTGCAGTAAAGAAAGCTCTCGAATGTACCAAGCAAGCCCTGCAACGTAAAGACGGAAAAATCGGTGTATTTTGGCATACACAGGGCTCAGGTAAAAGTCTTTCTATGGTGTTTTACGCACATCAGCTTTTGAAAAATCTACTGAGCGCAACCCTGCTTGTACTGACCGACCGTCTTGACTTGAACGACCAACTACATAGTACCTTTGCGGCTTGTAGCGATTATTTACGTCAAAAGCCAGTCAAGGCTACCGATGGAGAACATTTATATGAATTGCTTGAAAAGCGTAAAAGTCACGGTATTATCTTTGCCAATATCCAGAAATTCAAAGACCGCGAAAAATTAATCACCAATCGTTCCGATGTGATTGTGATAAGTGATGAAGCCCACCGTACACAATCAAACACCAAAACAAAAATAGATACTGAAACAGGTGAGTTAAAACTCGGTTTTGCAGCTATTGTGCGTAAACTTTTGCCTCATGCCGCATTTATCGGCTTTACGGGTACTCCCATTGAACAAGACGATAACGATACAAGGGAAGTTTTCGGCAACTATATCGACATTTACGATATGACCCAAGCCGTGGAAGATGGGGCAACTGTTCCTGTCTATTATGAAAGTCGCCTGCTAAAATTAGATTTGGATGATGACACACTCAGATTGCTTGACAGCGAGTATGACAAACTTGCTGAAGAGGGGGCGGAGGAGCAGGACATCAAACGCTCCAAGGATGAAAATGCACGGCTTCATGCCCTGCTTTCAGCCCCGCAGACTATTGACACATTATGCAAGGACATCATAGACCATTACGAGAATAACTGTGCCGACCTACTTACAGGAAAAGCCATGATTGTAGCGATTGACCGAGCCACCGGGATAGACATCTATAAAAAACTGATAGAACTTCGTCCACAGTGGAAAGAGATTATCGCTGTGGTTATGACGCAAGGAAACCAAGACCCCGTAGAATGGAACGATATTATCGGCTCGGGCGCAAGAAAGGAGGAGCTGGCTCGCCAGTTTAAGGATAACAACTCATCCCTGAAAATCGCTATTGTCGTGGATATGTGGCTCACGGGATTTGATGTGCCCTCGCTTGCAACAATGTATGTTTACAAGCCGATGAAAGGACATAATCTGATGCAGGCTATCGCTCGGGTAAACCGTGTATTTCCTGAAAAAAGCGGCGGTTTGGTGGTGGATTATATTGGTATCGCCAAAGCACTGAAAAAAGCCATGCACGATTATACAGGGCGCGATAAAAAACGCTTCGGAGACCCAAATATCAAGACAACCGCTTATCAGCAGTTTGTTTCAGCCTTAAAGCGATGTCGGGAATGTATGAATGGCTATGATTATTCTGCTTTTTCTGATTGTTCAAATCTGCAACGAGCCAACCTCATTAGAGGTGGTGTAAATGTGTTACTTGATAAGAATAATTTTGTCCCATCAGAACCTGCTGCCCAAGATAAAGTTTCTTCTGAAGCTCAAAAAGTCTTTATGGAAGAAAGCAAGCGTTTGTCGCAAGCGGCTTCACTTTGTCGCAGTTTGCTGACTCCTGCCGAGCGTTTTGAAGAGGCATATTTTGAAGCTGTAAGGACATTACTGTCACGTCTTTCCGGGAATAAGCAGATTACTCGAAAAATCATAGATGAGCGTATTACGCAGTTGCTCAAAGTCGCAATCAAAGCAGATGGCGTGGTGGAAATACTCAATACCAAAGGCTCTGAATTTTCTCTTTTTGATGAGAATTTCCTGAAAGAAATTGCCGAGATGAAAGAGAAAAACTTTGCACTCGAACTGCTCAAACGCTTGCTTGAAGAGCATATAAAAAAGCACGCTAAAAAGAGAATGGTTGAAGCCGAGAAATTCAGCGAAATGCTCGATGCCCGTCTTGCCGAATATTTGCGTGGATTGATTTCCAACGAGGAAGTTATCAAGGAACTGCTTAAAATGGCACAAGAGTTGAAAGCTAATGCAGAACAAGCGTCTGAATTGGGGCTGACCGAAGAAGAACAAGCTTTTTATGATGCCTTGACAAAACCGCAAGCTGTACGGGATTTCTATGAAAACGACCAACTTGTTGCTATGGCAAAGGAATTGACTGAAGCCTTACGCAGTAGTAAAACCATTGATTGGCGACAGAAAGAATCAGCTCGTGCCAAGATGCGCTCTCTAGTAAAACGATTGCTCAAAAAGTACAAGTACCCGCCTGAAGAACAAGAAGCAGCCCTCGAAACCGTTATCCGTCAATGCGAACTTTATGCGGATTCAGATGACGAAAGTTAGCGTAAAATAGAACAAGATAGCCTAATGGAATCCTAAAACTCTATTAGGCTATCCTTATTGCAAAAAGTTATTATACAAATTAAGAGAATTATCTTCTCATAGAAAAACCTCTTTTCTGCTGTTGGTCATAATGTCCCTCTACCACATTATCTACTTCCCGTCTGGCTTTGATTTGCTCCCGATTGTCAAACCCGCCCTTTTGCTTGGCTGTGAAATACAGGAAATCACCTGCCGCCCGATGTGATTGCCTGTCCTCCCCAAACAGGTTAAGGGCACTTTTGATGTCCGACACCTGTTCCGTATCAAAACGGGGCTTGTAATAATCACGGGCAAAATGAACAATACAGTGAACAGCCTTGCGGAAGATGTCGTTTGTTTTTAGCAGCAGGAAACTGAGGCAGCCGATGATATGGCTTTGCCATGCAATCCGGTTTTTAAGCCTTGTGGTTTCCTGTGCATGTTCTGCTTCCTTGCGGCTCAACTCTGATTGATGCCTACTTTCCAGTTTCATCAGTTCCCGGTGGTGGTCACTCTGTATGGTCTGGATTTTATCCTGTAACCGCTCAATGGTTTCCTCGTGCGTGGAAATTTCGCTGCGCAAATCCTCTATTTCATTTTTCAGGGCTTTCGATTTCCCGGTAGCCCAGCCGACAGCGGCATTCAGAAGTTCGCTCCCTTTTTCCCTGTTCAGCTTGGAGCGTTTCTCGCTGATAGCCCTGTCAAGGTATTCACTCTGCCGTTCCTTTTCATTTGCCTTTTCGATAAGGGCGTTGGTTATGGTTTCCGTTTCCTGCATTTTCTTATTCGCTATTTCCAACTGATGCTCCCTGTACTGCCTTGTAGCGTCAAGACGCTTCATTTCCTCTTTCTGCTTCTCAATGATGAAATCGTTTCGCTCTAAATGTATCTTGCCTGTAACAGCCTTTGACTGCCCACGCTCCATCAGGAGAATGTCGGATGCCAGACTTTGCATTTCGGTCATATCCTCGTCATTGAGCTTGCGGCTCTTGCCTGTGTCATGGTTCATCCAGTCGAACACGATATGCGCATGGTAATTTGGCTTGAACCATTTTTCGCCCACCTTGAAACTTTCTTTGTCTTCTTGGGTGGGTTGTCCGCCCAGCCAATGCCCCTCGTCTTTGTGCAGGAAGATTTGGAGCGGTGTGATGCCCCAGCGTCTTTGGCATTCCTCGCCAAACTTGTGCACGTCTGCCAGTGTCGTGTCCGGTCGGATGAGCAACACGCCCTCACGGATTGGCGAGCATCCCGCCACCTTGATTATCTTTCCGTTCTTTCTCTTGCGTTCACGCTCCTTTTCCTGCATCGCACGACCTGTCTTTTCCTTGACCATCCGCTTGATGTAGTCATAGTGCGCCTGCAGGTCGGGATTGCCGAAGCCGGAGTTTATCCATTGCTCATTATTGGCGGTGAGTTCTGGCACGATGTAAATTTTGGACTTGCCGATATTACGCATGTACTCGGCTGTTCTTCGGTTATGAGCCCCACTTGATGTGACTTTGCAGGGCTTGATATGTATGCTGCTTTTTGTAGCCATATTCTCAAAATTTGATTTGGGTTGTTGATTAAACTTATTGCTGTCCGCTCATAACCGCACGGGGTTCTTAGGGGTGTAACCCATAAGCGGAGATTGCAAAGAGAGGGTCACTCTTTGCTCTGGGTTCTCAGGGGTGAAACGCCCTGAGTGGGTTATTAGGGCAAAGCCTTAATCCCCTCGGGAGAGCCCACAACTACGGAAGCGGAGCGTGTAGTTATAGTGGGCTATATCAATGGCAAGCCATTGTCCGTTACCCACAGCCTACGGCTTCCGCTCTCCTCCGTTATGGAGGGTTTTCGCCACTGCTTCCGATTGGGGATGCACCGACCAGTACAAGGTCAAAATCATCTATCAGCTTTTGCAGGACGGGATTCTTTTCTATCATCTGGCAGAGGATTCTTTCCGCTTCTACCAAGTAGTCGGCTGTACAATTTATTTTGTTTTCCCGTATTTGGAAGATAATCCAGTCGGCTATGTCTATGTGTGCCGCTTTCTGTTCCGGGGTGGCATTCTTCTCAATGATGTCGGACACGACCGTCTTGCAAAAAGTCATGTTTTCGGCACGCTGTTTCCATTCCTCATATCCGTCCGCATCGGGAAAGAGAAGCACGGTGCGCCCGGTCAGCACACGGAGCTTTTCCTCTCTCAACTGGCTCTTGCCGCCTGTCGCCAGCCATACATAGCCGGGAAAGATGACAGAGCCGATAACGGCACTCTTTTCGGATTCCACCAAGACCACGACCTTGTCGGGATAAGTACCCAGCAGGTGTTCACCGAACAGGCATTGGGACAGTTGCCATTCCTCTGTCAGCTCGTGCCGTCTTTTAAGCAGGCTGTGTATCCAGTCCACTGCCGATGCCTGTCCGTCCTTGACACGGTGTCCGTCATGGGGATTGTATTGCATCACCTTGCCCGTGCGTACCCTGTTTGTGCGGTCTATCTGCCAGAATATGACAGCCCCGTCACGGGTAGCCCCCAGACGGTACTCTTCCAACAATCTCTTCAACACGTCCTTTGCCTTGCTGCCGTAATAGGAATCAAGGAGCGATGAAATGAAGCGGAAGAAATTGCTATGCACGCTTTGCGACCTCTCCACGTACTTTGACGGTATGCAGTCTATGGTTGCTTGGGATGGTATCTGCACAGACTTCCGTTCCGACCTCTGCCTGCCAAAAGAGAAACCGTTGGCAGTACGGCATTCGGGGTGGTCATGGAAATACGCCTTTGGAGTGTAATGATACCCACAGCTGCTTTCATGGTTGCACCTGCCGACAGACGGGTGCAGGGGCGTACCGCTTTCATCCACATAGTATGTGAAAGAACGCTTGTCCCCACAATTGGGGCAGGTATGGCGTGTTGCCATCCCTTTATATTTCTGTAATGTATAATTACCCATTGCTTGCCTCCTCTATTTTTCAATGAAATTATTACCGTCCCGTCCTGTCCCATTGTCCCACGTCCTGTGGGTCGGGACAGTGGGACACCTTGGGACACTCTGAGAAATCAAGTTTCCGTTCGTACCGTTACCGCTCCGATAAACAAGGCGGTTATCCTTTATACAGATATGTACAGGCTGTTTCATGGCTTGTCCTCCTCTCTTTCCTGACCGATAAACAGCTCCGTCTGCCTTGTTCCCTCCGTTCTCCCACCTGTCCCATATTGTCCCACCGTCCCGTTTTCTTCGGGTTGGGACAGCGGGACACTTGGAACGACTGATTCCTCCACTTTTCTGTTGCGCTGGATTATCCGGCTGACGGTGGATTTGCCGCAGTTCACCTGTGAGGCTATTTCCCTGACGGACTTCCCCGACTGGGACAGTCGTAATATTTGGCAGTCCCTCTGGCTGGATTCATTGTCGCCCAATTTCTTCAGGTGTTCCTTTTCCGTTGAATAGCCCCTGAACACAAATTGCAGGAAAGCGTCCACCTTCTCAATCTCGTAGATGATTACATTGTCCGCATCGTGGGAGAATGTCCCATATCGGACTTTGAGCTGTTTTACATAGCGAAGCCCTCCGTCCTGCGCACTCTTCCCGATGGCAAACACGCTGTCAAAGAAATTGTAGAGCCGTTTGCTGCCAGCAAGGTCGTTGGACGTAATGGGGCAGTCCAAAGAGCGTTTTGGAGTATGCGCCAGCACAAGGACGGACAACCCGTATTTCTTTTTGAGGTTGTTGAGCTGTATCATCAGCCGTCCTGCCGCATCGCCTTTCTCCATAGCACAGCACAAATAGGTAAGATTGTCAACGATGAAAATCTTGCACCCGGTTTGCAGAGCCATCTGCTCAATGCCTCCCATGATGGCTTCCTCGAAATCGGCTTCCAGC
>UMCF01001653.1_pt1 | contig 13999 bp, 10 predicted proteins | sample 1964131 | NCBI WGS metagenome assembly UMCF01 (sample SAMEA4835958, study PRJEB28245) | human gut metagenome | biome: gut microbiome; material: fecal sample | place: Denmark | collected 2008
AAATTCATAAGTCTCGTCCAGTACGAAGTGTACCTGTGCCCGTCCACCTGCATTGACTTGGTGTGCATGATGTAGGTGTGTCAGGAAGAAGGTGGAGTAAAGCTCAGGACTGGTCACCGGCTCGGGGACGAGTGCGTAAGCTATGTTGGTATTTTGTAGATAGCACATGGCCGGCTTGCGTGTGGTCGCCTCAGAGCCTACACGATATAGCTGCGTGACGAGACCTGCATCGGAGAGGATGTGCATATAGTTGGAGATGGTAGCGCGTGAGGCGCTGATCATCTGCGAGAGCTGAGAGATATTGGGCGAGGTAGGTGCCGTGCGACCCAGCTCGTAGAGTAGCCTGCGTAGCTTGGGTAGAAGACGCTGGTCGAGGTTGCGCAGGAAGCTCACATCGACTTCCAGCATCATGTTGATATTCTTCAGCAGATTCTCCGAGTAGTTGCGATCTTCGAGGAAGAAGGGGTAGTAGCCGTGGTGCGTGTAGTCCGCCAAGTAGTTGAGCGGATTGACCATCCCCATGATTTCGCGAGAGATGGTCTCGTGATCCTTCAGAATCTCCTCGAGCGTGACCTGCGGGAGGTTAAGCCCCGTCTTGAGCTGTATGAACTCACGGAGCGAGAAACCGTCTAGCCGGTAGACAGCTCCTGGCAGCTGCTCCTCGATGGGGAGCGCCGAGTCGTACTGTACGATCGAAGTGGTGTAGATAATCTGCAGGTCCGGCATCAGGCGCATACACGCCAGCAGATCTTCGTGCCACGAGGGGTACTTATAGATCTGGTCTAGCAGCAGATGCCGCCCGCCATGGTCGTAAAAGGTCTTAGCAAAGTCTACAAGCGTCTCACTCGTAAAGAGGAAGTTATTGAGATTAACATAGAGGCACTTCCTATTGAGCGACCCAAAAGTCCTCGCAGCATAGTCTAGCAGGAAGGTGGTCTTGCCCACGCCACGACAGCCATAGATGCCGATGAGCGGGGCGGAGAAGTCAATCTCGCCAAAGAGGCTGCGCTGTATCGGATTGCTCAGGTTGCGCAGCAGGTAATCGTGTGTTCTATAGAGTGCCTCCACTACTTTATCTTGATGCTTGGACTAGATACCTACATTTTGGTAGGACAAAGGTACGCAAACTTCTTCAATTGACAAGTGCTCTTGGCAAATGCCTTTGTAAAATGAAAGAACTGCCCGATTTGGATGACAAGTCACCCTGTGTGGACTAGCAAGGAGTAGGCTCCATCTAGCACTTATTAGGGGGGCTCCAATCGTTTCTCCTAGAGGTTCGGAGTTCCCTCCCGATGAAACTGGAGTTTCTTCCCGATGAAACTGGAGTTTCTCCCGTATGAAACTGGAGTTTCTCCCATATGAAACTGGAGTTTCTCCCGTATGAAACTAGAGTTTCTCCCGTATGAAACTGGAGTTTCTCCCGTATGAAACTGGAGTTTCATCTAAGTGGCACTGTTTTGGAACGGTTCTGGTGCAAAGAAAACGGCTACGGAGTCGGGTGCTTCCGTAGCCGTGTGAAGGGCGCTCTCTAAGGAGCGGAGGTGGTGGAGTGTCTTCTGTTGGGGGATCAGTGACTCACGACGAATGTGAGGCGGTAGTTGCGCAGTGGCATGGGGTAGTTGGCGACTACATCGTAGGCTTGGCTCAGGAGGTTGTTGCACTCGAGCTGTAGACGCAGACCGTATCCTCGGACGGTGCGCTCGTATGCGAGGGCTAGATCGTTGGTGTACCACGGCTGGAGATGGTTCTCTGGGAAGTTCTCCAACTGGCTGTACCGCTCGCCAGCGTAGATGAAGTTATAGTTGAGTTGCCACCCCTTGTACTGAACGATTGCCGTGGCGGAGCCACTATGCCAGGGAATGTAGGGGATCTGGTGGCGGTAGTAGCTCTCCTTAGGATCGGTGATGTCGATGGCTCGCTGGTAGGTGTACTGAGCCCGCAGAGATAGTTGCAGGTCACGGATCGGTACCAGGCTCCAGGTGCACTGCGCATCGATGCCACGTATGTCTACCTTGCCGAGGTTGATCATGGTCCAGCGGAATTGCTGTCCCTTGGGGTAGGCGATGATCTTGTTGGTCACGAGATTGTAGTAAGCGTCTACCTTGAAGTCCAGGGTGTGGAGCCACGGCTTTTGCGGTGCGAGCTGGTACTGCAGCCCTACGTTGTACTGGGTGGTGTGCTCTGGGTCGAGCTTGACGTTGCCTATTTCGGTGTAGTATAGGTCATTGAAGGTGGGTAGGCGAAAGCTTTGCTTGTAGAAGGCGTTGAACCGTAGATCAGCCGCCTGCCACGGCTTGATCGAAAGGATCGCTGCGGGCGTGAGCTTGCGAAAGAGGGGAGCCTTGGTGAGCTTTTGCGCTTTGTCCTGAGCTAGCGTGCCGAGGAGGCTGGCTTGTGCATTGATCCAGTCGTTTGTATAGGTCGAGGCGAGGGCTAGTAGGTGGGTGAAGCGGTGCGGGTAGACGAAGTCGTAGAGATTGGCGTCGAGCTTGTTCCACTGCAAGTCATAGGCAGCGGAGAGGTACCAGTGGTCGATCAATTGGAAGGCTGATGCGACGGAGCCGTATAGCTCTTGCTGCTGGTAGAGGTTGTCCACCTTGAAGGCTGCTGTCGGCTCATTGCGCACGAAGTGGGTCTGGTAGTAGGCATACTTGGCGATGGCGTGTAGACGTATGCGGTCGCTGAGCTGCTGCTCGTAGGTGGTCTGGACGAAGCTGTTGTTGTCCCAGAGCCGCTCGCCACGACGCCACACATTATTGACAATAGCGCCTGGTATGCCTCGCTCGCTGTTGTAGTTGTAGAGCTTGACGAGCATTTGTCCGTCTGGGAGCCCGATGTGGAGATTGCCCTCTAGTCGCGTGGCGTTGATGTCTCCGTTGTGTCGTACGGCTGTGGTGTCGTAAGCTATCTCGTGGGTGAGGGGAAGGACTTTTTGGTACCTAAACTTGTACTTGCCGCTGCTCTTGATCCACTCCGCATTGAAGGACATGGTGACCCTGGGCTCCAGTCGGTGCTCGATCAGTATGGCGGGGTTAAAGAGGTCGAAGGAGCCAGTCCTGAGGCTCGCTCTCAGATTGGTCTGTGCACCATCGGTAAAGGTTGGCTTGCGTGTTTGAAGGTAGACGGTACCGCTAGAACCAAAGTCCTTGGCGGGCTGTAGGTAGCTACCCTTTTGTCCATTGAAGACCAGTATCGCCTCCATATTGTCGAGGGAGTACTGGCCGAGATCTATCTGCCCGTTCTGCGCATTACTCAGCTCCACACCATCGTAGAAAATACCGACGTGGTGGGTGCCCATGCTGCGTATGTTGACCGTCTTGAGTCCACCTACTCCTCCAAAGTCCTTGACCTGGACGCCCGAGAAGGAGCGTAGCGCATCTGCTATGGAAAAGGAACTGAGCGCTTTGAGCTCCTGCCCCGAGAGTTGCTGTGCGGGTATGACTCCTCGCTTGTAGTCTGGCTCACGGGGAGCCCGGACGACAACTGTCTCCAGATGGTGTGTCGATACGCTATCTGGAGAGGTGTACTGCTGCCCATATATATAAGGAGTGGCAGCGCAAAGGAGGATGAGAGAGAAGATGAGAGTAGTCATCGAGATAGAGACCTGTACATAAAAAGGGTAGGGGCGAACTCCCTAAGAGTCCGCCCCTACGTAGCTGTCTAACGGACAGGTATAGGCACTAATCGTGTGCCTCGTTGCTGTCTAGTTATTGCTTTACGAATGCAATGTGAGCGGGTAGCATACCGGTGCGTCCGGTCTGCCACTTGAGCTTACCATCGGGTGTGTAGCAGTATAGCGTACCACTAGAGACAAAGTCCTTGGCATCCGTGATGTAGATGTCGCCCGAAGCGGGATGGATAGCAAGACCATAAGCGGTCTGAATGTTTGCATCCGTACCGTCGGTGATGAAGCTCTCGGCGAGAGGCTTAGCCGCGTTGATGTCGACGAGTCCGAAGCCTGTCTTCATCTTCTTGGCTTCATTGTCCCAGATGCTGCTGTAGTAGTAGAGCTTGTCACCATAGAAGGCCATCTCAGCACAAGGTATATTGAGCGAGTCAAGCTTTGCAACCTTTTGAGTGCTTGGATCGATGTCTATGTAGTAGAGGTTGGAGGGTACGTTACCATAGTTACCACGAGAGGTAACCCATAGTCTACCGTTGTGGTCCACTCTGAGGCGGTGTAGGTTCAGACCTACTTCGATCTTATCCACCTCGGTGAAGCTCTTAAGGTCAATGACTGATACGGTACGTTCGTACTTAGGAGCCATATAGCCACCGGAGTTAGCGACGTATAGTCTGTCGCCCTTGATAATTATCTCCTCAGGCTGGTAGCCTACGACGACCTGTCCCGTGATAGCTAGCGTGTTGAGGTTGACACGATAGACGGCTCCTGGTACCTGACCCTGAGCGTCTCGTGTGCTCGTGCTGACGTAGCTGGATACGTAAGCGTTGTCGTCCTTGAAGCAGATGTAGCGACAGTTGGGTATATCTACCTGACCGATACGCTTGCCGCTCTGAGCATGGAGTACCTCTACCTTGTTAGAGCTGTTGAGGACGACATACAGTCTAGAGCCGTAGATCTGTAGATCGTTGCCTGTATCACCAAGCTCCTTGACAACATTGGGGTTGAGCGTGGCGTAGATGTTTCGTGTATAGGTGCCACTAACTAGGTTCATGTAGTCCAGCGAACTGTTGTTTGTCTGAAAGTTGCCCTCATTAAGAAGGTAAAAGCCGGCGACTCCACCACTGACTTGCTGACTATTAGCTATCTCCTCTGAATCGGAGGGCACAATAGCGTCTGGCTCTTGACAAGAGTTTAGAAACCCTAGACTGAGAATACAGAGTAGGAGTAGATTGCGATACAAGTGATTCATAATATGATTGGTTTTAATTGACTTTGTTGCAAAGATAGCGAAACGAATCGGTATAAGCACCTTTGGGTATACTAAATGCTCCCTACGAGTGTGCAGACGAGGCGCATAGCATCTGCAAAGGGGGGTAGGAAAAGGTCTCTCTGCTGCCAGAAGTCTGTGTACTGCTTGCCATGATCCTGCTCCGTGAGCGGGGTATCGCTGACGATGCGTAGGCTGACGAGTTGCGTCTGATACAGGTAAGCTGTCTGAGCGATGGCGGCGCTCTCCATATCTACTGCGACTAGGTCGGGGTAGTGCTGTGCGAAGGATCTTAAGTGATCGGCGTCGGGAATAAACGTATCGCCACAGAGAAGCAACCCCTCGTGGAGCCGTATGCGTAGTCGCTTAGCCACGGTCTCCATGGCTGTCGCATCTGCTGAGAACTGAGCTGGCAAGCCTTGTATTTGTCCACGTTCGTTGCCTTCACCGCACCACACATCGTGGTAGCGGTAAGTTGTAGAGAGGCAAATGTCGCCGACCTGCGCTCCTGCGTAAAGTCCTCCCGACACGCCCACGTTGACTAAAAGCTTGGGCTGGTAGCGATCTATCGCCAGCTGGGTGGCAAGAGCTGCATGTACCTTCCCGATGCCCGTTTCAATGAGGTGAAAGGTCCATTCAGAAGCACTCTCCTCTAGTCGTAGGGTGTAACGATAGATGGCGAAAGGAGCCTTCTCGACCAAGGTGCGCTCCACCAGCTTGACAGTGGGAGCTATAGCTTGCAGAGCGGACTGTATCGCCATGTGCTCCTTGCCCATAGCGCATAGCAAGACAATGGAAGGGGACATGCTGCTAGAGGTCTCGCTCAGAATTTAATAATCTTGGGCTGGTTGACTGGTTGGGTGTTAGGCTCTGTACCTTCCTTCGTCGTATCGATGTTGGGGAGCTCCTCTACGTCAGCACTAGGCGTACTAGCAGGCGTGGAGCGCTGAGCAACCTTTGAGGTGTCGAGTGTCTGGGACATAGCAGGCGTCTGGTTGCCATACTTATACTTCGCACGTCGCTCTTCCACCTCTGAGTAGCTGTGGTTCTTAGCGGGCTCCTCGTCAAGGTAGTCAATCAGGTCATCACGATCTAGCTCATCGTCGGTTAGCACGATAGGCACAAAGGTGGGCAAAGAACTGCGTGGCTCTAGATCAAACTCGGAGTAGTATTGGTTGAGCAGCTTGTTTTGCTCCTTCTCGATCTCCGTCTGGCGCACATAGTCTTCTACATCCATAGCGGTCATAGGCATGTGTGCCTCCTTTTGGAAGCCTGATGCGATGATGACAACCATCACTTTGTTGCCCAGCTCTTCATTGAAAGCATGTCCCGACTTATTGTTCTGCAGGTTACGGATGGAGGAGGTGAGCTTCTTGATCTCGTCCATCTCGTCAGTCGTCAGTGCGTCAGACGGATCGTAGAAGATAGCAAGCTGTAACCTCGTCGCCGTGGTAATGTCATCATTGTTGAGCAGTGGAGAGCGGAGAGCAGAGTCGATAGCCTTGCTCACACGGTCGGCACCCTCACCGTAGCCAATGCTAATGTGTGCGATGCCTCCATCCTTGAGTGTGGTGCGTACATCGGCAAAGTCTTGGTTCATCTCCATTTCGTTGGTGATAACCATCGTAATAGCCCGTACGGCATTGGCAAGAATCTCGTTTGCCTTATTGAGAGACTCGTCCCAGGGTAGCTGTCCGTAAACTTGATTGATGTTTTCGTTGGCAATGATAACCAGCGAGTCTACCTCTTGTCGCATACGCTCGGCGCCTTGTGCCGCTTTGATCATACGTTGTCTCTCCTCACGGACGAAAGGCATGAATATAAAGCCCACTGTGAGCAGCCCCATGTCGCGCGCTATTTTTGCAATGACAGGCGCAGCTCCAGTACCAGTGCCGCCTCCCATACCAGCGCAGATGAAGACCATCTGCGTCTCATTGTCGTCAAGGAGAGAGTGGATGAGCTCTCGGTCTTCTAAGGCAGCCTCTTCGCCGACCTCAATCTTACTGCCCGCACCCAATCCTTGGGTTAGCTTCTGTCCGATGACAGCAACATCTTTTAGACCGCTCTTGGCGAGGTCTTGCTCATCTGTGTTGAGGAGCAGATAGGATACCCCTTGAAGTCCAGAAGCGTGAATGTGCTTGACGGCGTTGCCCCCAGCACCACCTACGCCAATTACCTTGATGAGCTTTTTCTGAGCAACCGCTTTGTTGTATTTGAAGTTGACGAGCTTGTCTGCGTTATCCATTTGTCGAAAGAGGTAAGAGGTTAGATAAATTGGGGAGAGGTAGTGATTGACTAGTCAATATCATCGTTGGTCAGTACATCCTTAATCTTGGAGAACCAGTTGAAGGACTTCTTACGCTTGGCACTCTTAGGCTCCCGCTTTGTAGCTTTATGGGGCTGGTCGATGTCGGTCAGGTCAAAAAGCGATGCCTGGGCCTGCTGCTGTGTGTGCTCCTCAGGAGTCTCTTCAGGTGCAGCGGTGCTAGTCGTCTTTTCAGGAGTTCCCTTGGTGCTATCTGCTTGTACAGCTTCAGGCTGAGTTGGTGTGGAAACCTTGCTTGACGGAGAAACTGTACTCTGGGTTAGGTCAATAGGTCCGACGCAATTGACTTCGGCACGATAGATGAGTCCTGCGCAGCCAGCGTAGTCCACATCGCTAGAGAGCGGCGTATCGTCTTTGTACACCTTATCATTGAATTCACGAGCTAGTGAGACAAACTTGCTCTCGCTCTGTAAGTAGTTTATGAAGCCCCTCATGAGTGCGCCCTGTCCGGCTAAGACAATGCCAGATCCCAGTCGAGCGCCCGCCTCAAAGTCACGAATGACACGAAGCACGTTGGCGGTGATCTCCTTCATACGGGCTGTCACGAGGCTGTTGATGTCACGCATTTTGATCTCGCGCTCACGAGTGCCATCTGGAGAGCTGAGCGTGATAGACTCGTCATCATAGGCATCGGTAAAGGGGTGAGCCTCCTCCAGCTTGATCTTCTCAGCTTCGGGGTAGGTGATGTGGAGAGACATCAAGTCGTTGGTTATGTTTTTCGAACCAAAGGGGATGACCCGTAGACACTTGAGCGTGTCGTTTTTGTAAATAGCGACAGAGGAAGTGCCAGCACCAATGTTGACTAGAGCTACGCCGAGTGTCTTGGCATCGGGATAGAGTATTACGTCCGCCTCACAGCATGGAGAGGGAAGTATAGCCTCTAGCTCGAGTCCTAGGCGATCCTCGATAGCCATACGGATGAAGTTAACATTGCTAGAGCGAGTCGTGATAAGGTTGAAGTGGATCGAAAACTCCGTACAGAGCAGTCCCTTGATGTTTCTCTCTACACGTCCGTCGACGAGACAGTAAGGGTCCGATACATCCAGTACCTCATGAGCGTTGAGTCGATAGTTCTTGACCCGCTCATTGATGAGGTTGATATGGTAGTCGCTGATCTCCTCTCCGTCAGGATTGTCCATCTTATGATTGATCTTGTAGGATCGCGACATAAGGGACTTACCACCGAAGCCTACGTAGACCTTTTTGATCTCAGAGTGCTGGTCTGGGAGCTGCTCGTTGAGACGGTCTATAAGTACCTTGAGCTTGTTGTGTAGCTCCTCCATATTGTTGACGACCCCCTTGCGGATTGCGTTGCTTGTGGGTACCTCGGCTATTGCGATAGGGAGGACTTTGCCATCCTTCTTGGTACCTACCATACCCCGTATGGTAGCACTGCCTAAGTCTATGGCAGTGTAGAGATCTTCGTTGTATGACATTAGAGTGCGTTAAGCGTGTTCGATTATATATTAAGGCAGATTCAGGAGGCTTTATCAAGATCTTTGTAAAGCTCCCTCCTCTGACGGGACAGTTACTATTTGGTCTTTGTACTCCAAATGTACAGAAATAAAGCTATTCCAGCCAAATATGGGGATCACCTGCTCTACGAAGAGTCTGAGCTTGTCGAGCTTCTCTTCCCAGTTTGGGCTAGTTCCTAGAATTATCTCGGTATTGCTAGCGCGTGGTGTAGCTATCACGCCTCTTATGGGGTCTACGTAAATATGTATCAGTAAGTCTCGCCAGAGGGGATCAGAGAGGATCAGCTGCATCAGCGGGTAGAGTTCGTGAGACGCTTGCTCTACAGATATACTGCCGCTGACGGGCAGGAATGTGGTATAGTAATCCTCGCTACGATCTATCGGTACCACTGTCTGATCCTTGCAGACGAAGAAGTTCCCCCGTGGTGTGAGAAGCGTGAAGAGCGGCTCACGCTGTAGCATGGATACGTGTAGCACGCCACCTGGAGTGGTGTAAAGATCTATATGGCTAAAGAGTCCGTTGCGTATCAGCTGTGACTCAATAGCCATCGTGGAGAGAGAGTCTACGGACTGACCTATGGGGTGGAAGCCCAGTGCTTTCAATTCGCTCACTAGGTCTCGCTCAGGCATCAAGGGGTGCTCACCCTCATACCTAATATCCGCCTTCACATCCGAAATACGTACTGGTGCCGTCTGCGGTGACGAGACCGCCATGTAGCAGAGTAGTCCTACGAGGAGACAAGCTAAGGTGAGATATAAGTAGCGCATACCTTATTATAGTGTAGCTAGATAATCTCTGATCGGTAAAACCAGCTTGTCAATGTCTCCCGCACCGACCGTGACCACCACGCGTGGCAGCTCTATCTGTCGCAGTAGGGGGAGTAGCTCCTCCTTGCTACATAGCCAGCGGTGTGGCGCTGTCAGCTCCTTGTATATAAGCTCCGATGTGACGCCAGGCATGGGCTCTTCACGAGCTGGGTAAATGTCGAGTACGATCACTTGATCCACGTGCGAGAGACTCTCGGCAAAGTCCTTATAAAAGTCTGCTGTACGCGAGTAGAGGTGTGGCTGAAAGATAGCCAATACATCTTCCGAACCGTAGATCTCCTTGATCGAGCGAATGGAACTGTCTAGCTCCACTGGGTGATGCGCATAGTCATCGATGAGTAGGTGACGGTCCGTCTGCAGAACCAGCTCGAAGCGTCGCTTGGTGCCTCGGAAGCTCTCCACACCTCGTACGATGTCATCCGGTGCGACCCCGTTGAGATAAGCGATGGTCATAGCAGCCGTAGCATTCTCTAGGTTGGTACGTACAGGCACCCCAAGACGCACCTGCTCTAGATGAAGCCCCGCCTCTGGGTAGTGCCAGTCGAAGCGGATCGTACCATCTCCGACCGTCACATGGTCGTAGTAAGCGTCCGCCGTCGAGGCATTGCCATAGGTCAATGTGCGTACTCCCTCGGCTAGGTGTGGCTTGATCGGAAGTCCTTCCTTCATCAGCAGCGTACCGCCAGGCTGTATTTGACTGCAAAACTGCTCAAAGCCTGCCAGGTAACCCTCATAGTCTCCGTAGATGTCTAGGTGATCCGCATCGGTTGAGGTCACTACAGCCATATAGGGGTTGAGGTGTAGGAACGAGCGGTCATACTCGTCCGCCTCTACCACCAGCAGATCGGAGTGGTCTGAGTAGATAAAGTTAGAGCCTGTATCCACAGCCAGTCCACCGATGAATGCGGTACACCCCACCTCTTTGGCACCGTCTAGGATATGCGCTAGCATGTTGGTCGTCGTGGTCTTACCGTGCGAACCCGCAACAGCCAGTGTACGATAGTTCTCAGCTATGACACCCAGCGCCTCAGCGCGCTTCAAGACACGGAAGTGATGACTACGTAGATAGCACAGCTCAGGGTGGTCGTGCGGTATAGCAGGTGTGTAGATGACTAGGGTGTTGTCAGGAGTCATCGGAGCACTTTCCAGCCACGCTGCGTCGCTGTCGTAGTGTATAGCGATGCCTAGCTGCTCCAGCTCGTCCGTATACATATTGTGCGAGCGATCGTAGCCCGACACGTTGCACCCCTTGAGATGATAGTAACGTGCTAGAGCACTCATGCCAGCACCTCCGATACCTATAAAATAAACGTAACTCATGCGTTAGAGAAAGGTCTTTGCAAAGTAATATAAGAGACTACCACAGCAGCTCCATCTGATCCGCGATGCGCTCTACAGCTTGCGGTGTGGCGAGATCACGGAGTGCAGCCTTCATCTCATCCCTTCGCGTCTCGTCTTTGAGTAGCTCAGTGATGGTGAGTCCCATCTGACCTACCGCTTCGCTATCTGGAAGGAGTATTGCAGCGCCACGAGTAGAGAGTGCACGAGCGTTTTTCGTCTGATGATCCTCAGCCACATTGGGCGAGGGGATCAGTATAGCAGGTAGCTCCGAGAGACAAAGCTCCGAGACGCTCAGCGCGCCCGCACGAGACACAGCCACATCTGCCAAGCTGTAAGCTAGGTCCATACGCTCTACATATGCAGATACGTAAGCTCGCTTGCTAATATCATACTCTTTGATCAGCTCCTGTGCTTCATGCTCATAGCTCCGTCCCGTCTGCCAGATCAACTGATAGCCTAGCTTGCTCCACTCAGGTAGCGCAGCCACGACTGACTCATTGATCGTCCTAGCCCCCAGACTACCGCCCATGACCAAGATAGTACGTGACAGTGAAGAGGGGAGAGCAAAGTAAGCGCACGCCTCCTCACGGGTCGTATGGTTGTACTCGATAGCGTGACGTACAGGGTTGCCCGTTAGGATGATCCGATCACTCGGGAAGAAGCGCTCCATACCTGGGTAAGCAACACAGATACACTTCGCCTCACGGGCGAGAAGCTTATTGGTCACGCCAGCATAGCTGTTTTGCTCTTGTAGAAGGGTAGGGATACCGCTACGCTGTGCCTCCTTGAGCGTAGGTGCACTCGCATAGCCTCCCACACCGACCGCCAGATCGGGATGAAACTCTGTCAAAGTCTTGCGTACCATGAGACGACTCTTGATCAGAGAGCGAAGCACCTTAAAGTTGCGCCAGAGACGCTTACGATCCATCCCCATGACGGGCAGTCCCACGATCTCATAGCCTGCGGCGGGGACACGCTCCATCTCCATTCGTCCCAGGGCTCCCACGAAGAGTATCTGACTCTCGGGGTAGCGTCGACGTACCTCGTCGGCAATAGCTAGGGCGGGGTTGATGTGTCCACCTGTACCGCCTCCACTGATGATCACTCTAGGTTTGTTTGGCTCTTGCATAGCACGATGAGATCGATAAAGTCTACTGAAAATAAAAAGGGCTGTCGCAGTCTGCTCTAGATGGCCTGACCGCTATCGCTTACAAATGTACGAAAAAGCACACAACTGCCTACCTGGCTCTCGTTTAATACAGCGAGCTGCACACCACGAATTATACCTAACGGGCTACTTGTGAGTTCAAATCGCTTGGATACATTTCGATTCCTCTGGAGGAAATTCCAAATAGCTCCGTGGAAAATAAAAATTCTCCACGGAGGCAATACTAATTTCCTCGGAAGAATCAAATGAAACTTCGGAAGAATCAAATGATAAGTCCGAAGAATTTTTCCGTCTCTCGGGGGAAAAGGAGAAATTCCCATGGAAGAATTTCCACTATTCTCAGCAGAGTTTCAAACTGTATCTGATGTAAAAGCGGTACCTTTGCCCTACTACTAATCATATAATGCTAAGCAACACAAACTCTCTTATGAAACAAAAGATCTGTATGCTCTTAGTGGCTCTGGCCACGCTAACGCTCCTTGGAGCTTGCAACAAGGACAAGGAACCGACTAACGACAACGTCCGGCTAAGTGTAAAGCCTGAGAATATACGGCTAAAAGTCGGTGAGCAGCAACAGCTGACTATCATAACCAAGCCTAGTGGGGTCGCCTACAGTTGTACCTCCTCTGATGAGTTGGTAGCCAAGGTGGACAATAAGGGTATGGTGACTGGTGTCAAGGGTGGCGAGGCTGTCATCACGGTAGTTGCTAAGGATCAAACCAAGTCAGTCAACGTGACTGTTGTTAACCCATATTCAGGCCCAGAGGATCGTTACATCGGCTTAAACAGTCCAGACAAAACAATCTCTCCGATATATATACCCTTCTTCCCTGATCTAGCTGTAAGCAAGGATAGTCATAAGCAGCTTATCGCTGCCAATGAGAAGTATGGCTGGGTGCTTTATAGTTACGAGGATGGTGAGGAGGATGAGGATCATGACGATGAAGATGGACATAGTCATAACATGATTCGCATGACGGCGCCTAAGGACGAAAACGGCAACTATACAGACGACCGCTTCATTATAGAACTCTTCTATCACTATATGAAGAAGGATGATATATACTTTGACTGCTGGACGAGACCTGTCTTTAAGAAGGATGTCGTCAAGGCTGCTCATGAAGGCTCTGAGGAGGATATCAAAGTACTCCGAGATCTCCTGACTCTCTACGGCTTTACAGAGAATTTGCAACCATCAACGTATAAGAGCGGACAGCTTAACTTCGAGGGGTACAATATGAAGCAGTTCCCAGAAGGTCCAATGTGGGGATCTATCTACTGTACGAAAGTAGATGGCGAAAATGCGCATTACCTAGAGTTCCAGGTAGTCCAAAAGGCTCCGAAGAAGAAGTAGTCCTTTCTCGATAGAAGAGCTACTCATATAAACGAAGAGAATACTCAACCGCTCGATGCAGTTGAGTATTCTCTTCGTTTTAAGCTGTCAGAAGGAGCGACAGCGTCAGGTGTGGTCGGGTACGCTCTGTGCTAGTAGGGGAAGTCGCTCTCTTCGTCATCAGTGGCCATCGGATTAAAGTCTGAGGCTTCAACGTTAAAGTTTTGCCCAAAGGGACTACCGGCCTCGGCACCTGGCATGACACCAGGTGTGGCCGATGGTGTCTGTCTAGCTTTGGCTCCATTGATCTGAGAGGTGTAGTGCATGTTTGCCTCTTCAAGTGGGTAGAACTTGGCAAACTCGCCACGAAATCCGATACGCACATCGCCGATAGGACCGTTACGGTGCTTGGCAATGATGAAGTAGCCGATACCCTTGGTGTCTCCGTTGTCATCCTGCATAATCCCATAGACTTCGGGTCTGTGTAGGAAGCAAACCATATCGGCATCCTGCTCGATAGCTCCTGACTCACGTAGGTCGGAGAGCTGTGGCACCTTACTATTCGTACCGCTATCATTCTTGCGCAGCTCGACAGCACGGTTGAGCTGTGAGAGGGCGATGATGGGTATGTCCAGC
>UMCF01040627.1_pt1 | contig 13942 bp, 13 predicted proteins | sample 1964131 | NCBI WGS metagenome assembly UMCF01 (sample SAMEA4835958, study PRJEB28245) | human gut metagenome | biome: gut microbiome; material: fecal sample | place: Denmark | collected 2008
TGGCCGCACCGGGATAATATCCCTTGTCCACCCAACCTTGAATCAACGAGTCAAGCCCCGTAAAGTCCGGCTTCTCCCCGTGCGTTCCGTTCTCGCCGCCGCAAGCGGCCACCATGCCCCCTAACAGGCATCCCCATATCCAAACTCCGATTTTCTTCATACCTTAGCCATTTCATCATCCACCATCTATTCCATAATACGTTTTTCCGACCCATTTTACTTACTCTATTTTGTTTTTTTTGCATTTTCCTTGTAAATGCGAAAAAAATCATCCAAACCGCATGGTATCGACAAACGCCTTGACTATATTACGACCGTCTCCATCTGTGGGATATAAAGACTCCGAATGCCACTACAGCCCCATTCTTCATCCCACAAGAGCATACAGCCCACAATAGGTCTTCTTTTCTACATACTCCATTATTTTAAGTTCTAAAAGCCGGACTGTCTCACGACACCCCGGCTACACCATCTAAATTCCAAAAAAATAAAGAATCTTGCCGTCAACGAATGAACAGCAATTCGCGATACTTAGGTAACGTCCACATCTGATCATCCACAATCAACTCCAACTTGTCGATATGGTAACGGATTTGTTCCAACATCGGCGCAATGGTGTCATGGTAGGCCACGGCTTTTGCCCGTTCGCCTTCAATCTTGTTGGCCACCTTGCGAGCCTCGACCATCGCATCCACGTGCTCCTTGATATAGGCCGTGCGTTCGGAAATCTCCCTGATGATGGCCAGGTTCTCGGCCGACAATTTGCCGGCTTCTTCCGCGCTGAACAATCCCTTCATCTTGTACACATTGTCTATCAACTTGCTTTGGTACCCGATGGCCACAGGCACGATATGGTTCATGGCCAAATCGCCGAGCACACGTGCTTCTATCTGGATTTTCTTGGTATAGGTTTCCCATTTCACTTCATTGCGGGCTTCCAACTCCACTTGGGTCATCACCCCAGTAGACTCGAACATGGCGATGCTGTCTGCCGACAAGTAGTTGTCGAAAATAACGGGACAGCTCGTCTCGCAATCCAGACCGCGCCGCTCTGCTTCGGCCTTCCACTCGTCACTGTAACCGTTCCCGTCAAAACGGATGGGCTTGCAGATTTTGATATATTTCCGTATCACCTGGATAAGGGCAGCCTCTTTGGCCTCGCCTTTATCCATCAAGGCATCCACTTCAGCCTTGAATTCCGTCAGCTGTTCGGCCACAGCGGTGTTGAGGGCTATCATCGCGCTCGCGCAGTTGGCCTCTGAACCCACAGCCCGGAACTCGAAACGGTTTCCGGTAAAGGCGAAAGGTGACGTACGATTACGGTCTGTATTGTCTATCAACAACTCAGGAATCTGCGGAATGTCCAACTTCATCCCATGCTTGCCCTCCAAGAGAACCAGTTCCTCGTCGGTGCTCTCCTCCAGATGGTCGAGCACACGGCTCAACTGCGTGCCGAGGAAAGAGGAAATGATGGCCGGGGGGGCCTCGTTGGCTCCCAAACGATGGGCGTTGGTGGCACTCATGATGGAGGCTTTCAGCAAACCGTTGTGCCGGTACACGGCCATCAGGGTATTCACGATGAACGTGATGAAACGCAAGTTCTCCTCCGCCGTCTTGCCCGGAGCCATCAGCAACGCACCGGTATCGGTGCCCAACGACCAGTTATTATGCTTGCCGGAACCGTTCACGCCCTTGAAAGGCTTCTCATGCAGCAACACGCGGAAACCGTGCGTACGGGCCACCTTGCGCATCAGCGACATGATCAGCATGTTGTGGTCTACCGCCAAGTTGCACTCCTCAAAGATAGGAGCAAGCTCAAACTGGTTCGGTGCCACCTCGTTGTGGCGCGTCTTCACCGGTATGCCCAGTTCCAAGGCCTGTATCTCCAAGTCCTTCATGAAAGCGGCCACACGGGTCGGGATGGCTCCGAAATAATGGTCTTCCAACTGTTGGTTCTTCGACGCTTCATGCCCCATCAGCGTACGCCCGGTCAGCAACAAGTCCGGACGGGCGGCATACAAGCCTTCGTCCACCAGAAAGTATTCCTGCTCCCAACCCAAATAAGAAACCACCTTCTTCACGGAGGGGTCGAAGTAATGGCACACTTCTACCGCTGCCTTGTCCACCGCGCGCAAAGCCTTCAGCAAAGGCGCCTTGTAGTCGAGCGACTCGCCGGTATAAGCGATGAACACGGTAGGGATGCACAGCGTGTCGTCTACCACGAACACGGGCGAAGAAGGATCCCAGGCACTGTAACCGCGCGCCTCGAACGTGTTCCGTATGCCCCCGCTGGGAAAGGACGAGGCATCGGGTTCCTGCTGCACGAGCAACTTGCCCGAAAAATCCTCCATCATCCCGCCTTTGCCGTCGTGTTCCACGAAAGCGTCATGCTTCTCTGCCGTGCCTTCCGTCAACGGTTGGAACCAGTGGGTGTAGTGCGTCACCCCCAATTCTTCGGCCCAACGCTTCATGCCCGAAGCCACCTCGTCGGCCACGCTGCGGTCCAAAGCGGCACCATGATCCATGGCATCCACCAACCTCGCATATACGGTACTGGGCAAATACTTGAACATCTTCTCACGGCTGAACACATATTTACCGAAATATTCGCTGGGTCGTTCCGCCGGAACAGCCACTTCTTTCGCCTTCACATGGAAGGCACTCTCTACAACCCTGAATCTTAATTCTGACATAATCACCTAAGTATTTTGATTTCCATATTATTCTTGCCGGTTACGGCCTGCCTTACAAATCGTAGGCAGATTCACCGTGTTCGTAAATGTCAAGCCCTTCTTCTTCCACTCTCTTGTCCACACGGATGCCGACCAGTTTGTCCACTACCTTGAACAGCACGAAGGTCATCACCGCACTGAACACCATCGAAATGACCGTGGCCGCAATCTGAATCCACAACTGGTTCCAATCTCCGTAAAGCGCACCCTGCACGCCATCTTCACCAGTGACAAAACGGGTGGCAAACACGCCGGTAAGCACCGACCCGATGATGCCGCCCACCCCATGCACGCCAAAGGCATCGAGGGCATCGTCATAACCGAACTTGGGCTTCACTACAGCCACCATCCAGAAACAAACTGCCGACGTTATCAAACCGATACACAACGCACCGAACAAGTCTACCGAACCTGCCGCCGGAGTAATGGCCACCAAGCCCGCCACGGCACCCGTACAAGCCCCCACTGTAGTGCATTTCTTGTTGACGGCCCAATCAATGGCCGCCCAAGTGACGGCTGCCATGCACGTGGCGATATGCGTCACCAGAAACGCATTGGCCGCCAGACCGTCGGCTGCCAGGCCGCTTCCGGCATTGAATCCGAACCAACCCAACCAAAGCAATGCCGTGCCTAAAAAGACAAAAGGAATGTTGTGCGGAGTGATGGGACGGCCTGCCCTATATATAATCCTTACGCCGCCCCACCATAAGTGCCATCACCAATGCGGCCACACCTGCGTTGATATGTACCACCGTGCCTCCGGCAAAGTCCACGGCACCCATTTCCATCAGGAAACCGCCGCCCCATACCCAATGGGCCATAGGCATGTAGACCAGTATGCTCCACAACACCGTGAAGCACAAGAAGCCGGCAAACCTCACACGTTCAGCGAACGCACCGAGAATCAAAGCCGGTGTAATCAGGGCGAACATGCACTGGAACATTACGAACAGCATTTCGGGAATGCCGGTCGCTGTCAGCGTGTCCAAACCTATGCCGTTCAACATCACCTTGTCGAATCCCCCGATACCGTATTTAAAGAAACCGCTGCCTTCATATCCGATGCCGAAGGCAAGGCTATAGCCGAAAGCCACCCACAAGATGCTGACCACCCCGGCTATGGCCAGGCTCTGCATCACCAGGCTCAGCATGTTTTTCTGACGCACAAGGCCACCGTAGAACAAGGCGATTCCGGGAATCGTCATCATAAACACCAAAAGGGTTGCCACTATCATCCAAGCCGTGTGGCCTGAATCCAATATCATTGATGTATCCATAATCTTACTTTTTTATCATTCAACTAAGTTTTTAACCTTGGCGGAAACCGTCCCGCCTCACTTTTCCTGTTCCGCGTTATAAAGCGCGATGTCACCGCGCTCCCCCGTACGGATCCGGACGGAATCCTCCACCGGGATGATGAAAATGCGCCCGTCGCCGATTTCGCCCGTATAGGCAGCCTTCATCACGGCTTGCACGGTCTTCTCCACGTTCTTGTCGCGCACGACGATGGACACCAACATGCGCTCGATAGAACTGGTGTCGTAGGCCACGCCACGGTAAATACGCGCCTCGCGCATCTTGCCCACGCCCCTCACTTCATAATACGAGAACCACTCGATGTCTGCCGCCAACAAGGCGTCCTTCACGTCGTCGAACTTCGTTCTCCGAATAATCGCTTCGATTTTTTTCATAATTATCCTTTTTCTATTGTTGGTTTTATCCTCTCTTTTAACGTTATCCCTTCAAACAACCTTGTTTACCCCATGCAAAACCTACCTCTTGGGATCTATCACATTTCTGTTATGCTTAAAAACTGAGTCCTGCCGTAAAATAAGCGTTCTCCGCTGCCGGATTCCAAGTAACTTTGGCAAACAAAGGCAAGGCAAACGACTCGGTCATCTTGATGTCTTTAGCCGCCTGCAACGCCACTTCGGAAACAGCAAACCCGGAGCATCCGCCATTATAGAAAGATGTCTCCCAAGGCACGGCCGCCACCGTGGCATTCCAATCCAAACCGCCTAAACGGAAAGGAGCGGAAAGTGCAAAATAAGAAGAGTAAGCCCGCTTGCCATCCTCTTTCAACCCGTCGTTGCCACCGATGTTCGTGTACCAGTCCACGGCCAGGAAGCCGAAGTCATACCCAACCTGCGCTTCGTAGACATGCAACGTGGAATTGCTGCCGAAATGGAAGTACTTCCCGTCAATATCCGCTCCCGTCTTGAAATTCGTCCCCTTGCTGAAACTGTAATCGGTAACCGACACGCTGAAACCTTTTATGGCATAGCCCAAAGTCAAATCGAACTCTTTGGCATATTCGCGCCCCCAAGAGGCCGAACCCCACGCCGTAAGCGAAAGACCTTTCCACGAAAGCGAAACGGAAGGCTGTATGCTGACATCGCCCAACTCTTGCCCGCGCCAGATATAACTGCTCACCAGATCCGCCCCCACGGATGCCTCGACTTTGTCTTGCGCTCCTGCTGCCACCGGAATAAGCGTTGCCGCCATCCCTATGGCCATTGTTTTCTGAATCTTCTTCATCATACTTCTTACCTTTTTATATGAAACATAACATACCAACTCCATTCTGCGCGTAGAAATTTTCTTTTTGTATAACTATAACCACAAATATCAATCAATATGCTTTTGTTTAATGCAAAGTTATGTCTTTTTGATAACTCAATAAACAAATTCGGTTTCCTTTTTACAAAGAATATTTGAATAGATTGCGATTTATTAGCACTTACACAACAAAACCTTTCTGATTATAACTATAAAGACCAAAATACTCGTGTTCTTTCACCAAAATAAAAACCGTTGAAAACTTATTTGCCAAAAACGCCCCATGCTCCCAAGCCCTGTACGTCCCCATATTATTGGAAGCGATTTCATAATCCTCCCTACACATTTTACAAATTGTCAAAATGCCAAGCCAACCACTGCGAGAATCATCCATATCCCTTCTGCCGCCGACAGTCACGAAAAAAACGAAATCTCGCACGCCGGACTTTTATCCCAATGACATCTTACACAGGCATTTCGTGTACACGCAGACAGACGAACAAGTCATTGAACCGCACGTCGGCCGACGGCACGTAAGCTTCATCCCCGTATCTGCCGACATCCTGATTTCCGTTTCTGCCCCGTAAACAGGCCACAATAAGAGAAAAAACGAAGAGAGAACCTCGTTTTTTCCACCGCAACAAGACCTTTCCACCTCCGTTTCAACACACCGCTGCACTGACAAGAGGAGAAAAAAGTGTTTCTTCAAGAGACCGAAAAACCAATCTCTTGAGATTGAAATACATATATACAGAAAAAGGCCGCATATAAACAGCCTAAAACTTATATTTATTCAAAACTCGCGTTTTTCCACCCCATTATATCCGGTTTTCACTTCACAGAAAAAAGGAAAAAGCTATCATCCTGCAATAAAACAAGAAACAAACGCGACAATTTGCCAGGTCTTGTTTTCCTCGGAACAAACCGGACATCCCCGAAAACCCAAACGGACTGTGCCGGAAAACCCATACAAACCTTCCAGCACAGCCCTACCGGATATTTCTTATCAGAAATAAAAACCTAATCCTAACTTCAAGCCAACCTTGCTTCCGTCCGAGAAGTCATTCAGGCTCATGTGGTAATATACCGCCGGCTCTATCGTGATGAAACGGTTCACGAAAAAGGCATACCCCACCTCGGGGCATAGCTGCACGTTGTTCACGCTCTTGGTGGCATGCTCATACTGCAAACCAAGGCCCATATAAATGCCGTTTTGCGTGAAATAATAACGCCCGCCTACTCCCATCTGGAAATGGTCGGTCCAACGCGTATGGTCGTACCCCAACTTTCCATAAAGCATCCACGCCTTCTGTATGAAATAACCTCCATTCAGCTCCAAACCGAAATTCAACTTCTCGTTGGAACTATAGGATAACCCCAAACTGGTGGTGGAAGCCGACACATACGTAGTCCCTTTCTCAAATTGTGCCTTCGCACCCATTGCCGCCATCATCAGCAGCAAGGACAGCATTAACTTTCTCATATTATCTTTTTTCTTGATTAATATTCATATCATGTTCTTGTTTATCCGCCAATTTTTCACGCCGCCGGTAAAGATACCACAACGCCACCAGTATCACGGCATTTAAGGCCATCGTAGCCCAAATATGCCGGCTGCCCATATCCGTACGGGGGATGAAATAGGCATACACCGCTACGGAATATAAAGTAAATCCCAACAAGATAACGGTGGATTTCCGGAACCGTCTTCTTTTCATACCCTTGTCTTTTTAAATTGTAAATACCATTTCATGAACATTCCTAATAAGAGTGCGGCCACCCCTCCCCCGACTGCGCAACCCAACACGTAGGACAACCCGAATCCTTCGGGAGCCACCAGTATATAGGTCGTACAGACAGCCGTCATGAACAATGCCGGAAACAGGGTCACATAAAACGTCTTTCCTTTCCGCGCAAGCCATACGGTAACCGCCCATAACGTAAAGATAGACAAAGTTTGATTAAACCACGCAAAATAGCGCCACAATATATCAAAGTTGATATTCATTAACACTGCGGCGATGACAAACAAAGGCAATGAAATCATCAAGCGGCGCAAAATAGTGTCTTGCCTGTAATGCAGGAAATCGGAGGCTATCAGGCGTGCGCACCGGAAGGCCGTGTCGCCCGAAGTTATGGGAGCCGCCACCACACCGAGTATCGCCAGCACGGCACCGGCCGTCCCCATCCAATCCTGGCAAATGGCATTGACCACAATGGCGGGATTGGATTTTCCCGACGGTGACATCAGTTCGGCCAACGCCTCATAACTGCCTGCAAACTTAATGGCCGCAGCCGCCCATATCAAAGCCACCACACCCTCGGTTATCATAGCACCGTAGAACACGCGCCGCCCCAATTTCTCGTTCTTCATGCAACGCGCCATCATCGGGCTTTGGGTGGCATGAAAACCGCTGATAGCCCCGCAGGCTATCGTAATGAAAAGCATGGGAAATATGGAAAGGTTCTTATCGGGATGATGGCTCTCGAAAGCCGACGTAATCTCGGGCATCCAACCGTCGTGGGTGAAAATGCCGACCAACACACCGACAGCCATAAACAACAAGGCCACACCGAAAAGGGGGTAGATACGTCCGATAAGGGTATCGATGGGCAACAAAGTAGCCAACACGTAATACACGAAAATCACAACGCTCCAAAACAAAGCGGAACCCCATGCGCCCCAGTCCCCGGTCATGGAAGCCAACAACCCGGCGGGCGTGGTGACAAATACCGTGCCGACCAAGACCATCAGAATCAGGGAAAAGACTCGCATCACCAGGCGGATGCCCGCCCCCAGTTCGTCGCCCACCACTTCGGGCAGACTGGCTCCGTTCTTCCGCAGGGAAATCATGCCGGACAGGTAGTCGTGCACCGCCCCGCCGAATATGCATCCGAACACAATCCACAAATAAGCCGCCGGCCCGTAAAGGATACCCAGAATCGCACCGAATATAGGTCCCGTCCCGGCAATGTTCAGAAACTGGATGAGATAGACTTTCCACGTAGGCATCGGTGTATAATCCACACCGTCGGCCATCGTATAACAAGGTGTCTTTCGGGAGGCATCCACCCCGAATACTCTTTCGACAAAGGCACCGTAGACGATATAGCCCAACACCAATAGCACCAATGCCGTAGTGAATGTTATCATATCAGGTTATCAATTAAATCACGCAAAAATAATAAATTGTATCGTAAACCATGGCATTTGTCCCCGAAACTTTCATTTTATACCCCGAAAAGCTTAACTTTGCACCTGATAAAGCTGCATACACCTACATGAAAAGATATATCTTCTCCTTATATATATGTGTCACCGGCTGCCTGGCAGCAATGGCCACGCAACGTTTCGATTCACTCTCCTCCCCAAAACGGGAAACCCGAGCCGTGTGGTTGACCACGTTCAGCAGTTTGGACTGGCCGAAAAACAAAGCGGACTCCCCGGCCGGCATCAAGGCACAACAGGATGAACTGTGCCATATACTCGACCGGCTCAAAGAAGTGAACATCAACACCGTGCTGCTCCAGACCCGGGTGAGAGGAAGTGTCATCTACCCTTCGGCCATAGAGCCGTGGGATGGCTGCCTGACCGGCACCCCGGGACGTGCGCCGGGATACGACCCCTTGGCCTTTGCCATCCGAGAATGCCACAAACGAGGGATGGAGCTGCATGCGTGGCTTGTAGCCATACCTTGTTTCAAGGCATCCGCTGCCACACGCATGGGAAAACGTTCCGTACTGAAAACCCATCCCAAACTTTGCGTACGCCACGGAGACAGTTGGTATCTCGACCCAGGGCAACCGGGAACCGCCGACTATCTGGCTTCCCTCTGCCGTGAAATAGCAGCGAACTACGACGTGGACGGCATCCATTTCGACTATATCCGTTATCCGGAAAACGCGGTGAAATTCAACGACGCCGCCTCTTACCGCAAATACGGCAAGAGGCAAAACAAGGCAGACTGGCGCCGCAGCAACATGACCCGTTGTGTACGGGCGATGTACCGGGCCGTGAAAGCAGCCAAGCCCTGGGTCAAGGTCAGCTCCTCGCCCGTGGGCAAGTTCAGCGACCTGAGCCGCTATCCGTCCTATAACTGGAATGCCTACTCTGCCGTACATCAGGATGCACAGGGTTGGTTGCGTGAAGGAATACAAGACATGCTGTTCCCGATGATGTACTTCCGGGGCAATCATTTCTACCCTTTCGCCATCGACTGGAAAGAAAACGACTACGGCCGGCCGGTCGTCCCGGGATTGGGCATCTACTTCCTTAGTCCGGAAGAAAAGGACTGGCCGTTGGAGGATATTACCCGCGAGTTGTATTTCACACGCTCTTTAGACCTCGGGGGGCAGGCATTCTTCCGTTACGCGTATCTGAACGACAACCACAAAGGCTTGTTTGATTTCCTGAAAGACGTATATTACCTCTTCCCGGCCCTGCCATCGGCTTGTAACAGCCTGGACTGTATCCCGCCGGAACGTCCGGAAAATTTGCACAAAAGCCGGGAAGCGCAAACGTATGTGCTCCGATGGTCGCCGTCTGTCGATAACCGATGCGGAAAAGATGTGAGATACAACGTGTACGCTTCACGGACCTCTCCCGTGGACATCGCTTCCGCACGGAACCTTATCGCCGTGAATGTGGATTCTTGCAGCCTTCCCGTCAACGGGGAATTCTGCACCCTCAACGGCATCAGTTTCGCAGTAACGGCCATAGACCGTTTCGGAAATGAAAGCGAACCGGCACAGCTCCCGTCCGGATGGTCCGGCAGACCGGACTTCCCAAGGCGATTCCTTCCCCACGACTCGCAGACCTTGGACATCCCTGAACAGGACAGCCCTTACGTAGCGGTTGTAGATGCGTACGGGCGCATCGTCAGTACGGCACCTTACAGCCGCCGTGTCCGTATCGGGCATTTAGCCAAAGGGCTGTACGAAATCAGGACCTTGGCCAAGAAAGGACGCTCAAAGCACATCGGATATTTTATCAAATAAATTCGACCGTCTTATGAAAACAGTCAGACTTATCACCTGTGACGGAGCCTTTCAAGCCCGTTTGATTCAGGGGGCGTTGGAAAACGAAGGCATCGCCTCCGTCCTGCACAACGAAAACACGTCCAACATCCTGCGCGGATTCATTCCCACGATTTCCGGAGTGGATATTTTCGTGTATGAAGACGACTATGAACGTGCCATGGCCCTGCTCGAACGCAACCAGATGATACCGGAACAATTAAAATACTGTCCCTGCTGCCATTCACCCCACATCAAGTTCGTATTGAAAAAGTCTCATAGTTTCAGGGCGTTCATGGCCGCCATATTCAGTATCCTGGCCGGCGCACCTCCGGGCACGACGCATTGGGAATATGTATGCAAAGACTGTGGGGCGCATTTTGAAACGCCCACAGCACGACAAAGGAAAGAGACACAAGACACCACCACACCCGACACAAAATGAACATCAGACCTGCACAATCCTCCGATATGCCCGGCATCATGGGCATATTCGACCACGCCCGAAAATTTATGAGGGCTAACGGCAACCCTCACCAATGGACAGACGGTTATCCTTCGGAAGAGCTCATAGAAACGGAAATCCGCCACGGACACTGCTTCGTCTGCGAAAACGAAACGGACGGCATGGTAGCCACATTTTGCTTTTCGGTGGGAAACGACCCTACCTATTCCCATATCGAAGGGAAATGGCTGAACGAGGCGCCATACGGTGTGATTCACCGCCTGGCATCCAACGGAAAGGCCAAAGGCGTCGCCCGGCAATGCATCGCATGGTGTTTTGCCCAGCACCACAATTTACGCGCAGACACCCACGCCGACAACCTCATCATGCAAAAGCTACTGAAGGCCAACGGATTCCATGAATGCGGCATCATCTACACCCGCGAGTCGCCGCGCATCGCTTATCAAAAGGTCACGGATGCCGCTCCATCCGGACTCCAAGCATAACGCCGCATATCCACGTTTCCGTTTCTTCTGAAAGCCACACCTTCGGCTTCCAACAATGCCTTCTGTTCCGGCCAGGACGGGACAAGCCGTCCACAGCCATTCACCACCCGGTGGCAGGGAAGGCCGAGCGCATCCGGTACGTTACGCAAAGCCCTACCGACCCAACGGGCATGTTGGGGAAAGCCGACCAAAACGGCAATTTGCTTATAGGTTGCCACCCGACCGACCGGAATCTCTTTCACGATGCCATACACATCCTGATAAAAAAGGGAAGCATCTACCATGCCATCTGCAACTGTTATCTGATATTATCTGATGTTTCACTCTCACAATAAAGTGTACGATACAGCATCCACGTCCCTGCTGTTCGTTCCCACCATGAAGGTGAAGTCGCCTTTCTCCACCACAAAATTCATCCGATTGTCGTAAAAGCCTAATTGCTCATCGGTAATATCAAACACGACCTCCTTGCCCTCTCCCGGCTTCAAGGCTATTTTCTCAAAGCCCTTCAGTTCTTTGACCGGACGGGTTATAGAGGCAGACTCATCCCTCACATACAATTGTACGACCTCCTCTCCCTCATAACGTCCAGTGTTCTTCACTTCCACTCTCACACGGGCGTGCACCTTCCCGCCATCGCCCGGAAGCACCTTTAGGGCCGAATACTCAAAAGTGGTATAAGACAGGCCGAACGCAAAAGGGAAGGCCGGTTCGGAAGGTATGTCAATGTACTTGGCACACCACCCGCTGCTCGCATAAGGACGTCCCGTACTCTTATATTGGTAATACAAAGGAAGCTGTCCCTGATGCGTAGGAAAGGTCATCGGCAATTTACCGGAAGGATTATAATCTCCCCACAACACGTTGCAAATGGCCGGTCCGGCCTCGCTACCCAACCACCACGTACACAAAATAGCCGGAGCCTGCTGACGCACCTCGTTGAAAATCACGGGGCGACCGCACATCATCAATACAATCACCGGCTTACCCGCCTTTACCAATTCCGTCACCAACCGCTGCTGCTGTTCCGGAATGGATATGTTTCCTTTAGAAGTCATCTCTCCACTTTCCCAAGCACGCTCGCCCATGGCCACGACAACAACATCAGCACGTCGGGCAGCCTTTAGCGTTCCTTTTAAATCCTTAATTTCATTACTTTCCAAATCATAGCCCTCGTGAAAGTCTACTTCCACACCACGCTTTTGCATGGCTTCGTAAAGTGTTACCACCTTACTCTCGTCGGCACACGTCCATGAGCCGCACATGTCTTTCTGCGACTTTGACAAACCACCAATCAACGCCACGCGCCTCACCGATGAAGCCAAAGGCAACACTGCCCCCTCGTTCTTGAGCAACACCACAGAGCGCTCTGCCATATAGCGTGCCTCCCGGCGCGACCGTTCCGACCCGATGACGGTACGCTCCCGTTCTTCATTGCAATAACGGAAAGGGTCGTCAAACAAACCCAACTTATATTTCTGTTCCAAAATACGGCGGACAGCATCGTCCAACAAAGCCTCCGGCACTTTCTTTTCTCGAACCAGATCCGCCAAGTTCCGGGCATAACATTCCGACACCATCTCCATATCCAAACCTGCCGTGATGGCCTTGTTGGCGGCTTCCTTCTGATCCTTGGCATAACGATGGTTCACCATCTCTCCCACAGACCCCCAATCGGACACAACAAATCCTTGGAAACCCCACTTTTCTTTCAAGAGACCACGCAGCAAATCTTCGTTACCGGTACACGGGCGATTCTCGAAATCATTGAACGCACTCATGACCGTGCCCGCTCCGGCTTCTACACCAGCCTTGTAGGGCGGCATATAGAAATTGGCAAAATGCCCCCAAGACATGTCCACACTGTTATAATCCTTTCCGGCCACCGCCGCACCGTAACCCACAAAATGCTTGATACAAGCCAAAATCGTACTGTCGGCCGACAAGTCGTCACCTTGCAAACCACGTACACGGGCAGCGGCCACTTTGGCACCATAATACGGATCTTCGCCCGCCCCCTCCATGACACGTCCCCAACGGGCATCCCAACTGATATCCACCATCGGGGCAAACGTCCAATGCAGCCCGGCTGCCGCAGCCTCCCGTGCGGAACACCGCGCCCCCATCTTGATAGCCTCCAAATCGAAACTTGCCGCCTCAGCCAATGGCAACGGGAAGCCGGTGCGAAAACCATGTATCACATCCAATCCGAAAAGCAAAGGAATCTTCAAACGGGATTTCATCGCCGCTTCCTGATATTTACGGGTCTCTGCCGCACCGGACACGTTCAGCATGGAACCCAACAAACCTCTACTGATATCCGTCGTACGGCTCAACTGTGTATTATCCGGCCCCGTGGCAAAACCTCCTGCACACTGGCTCAACTGTCCAATCTTCTCTTCCAACGTCATCTTCTTCAAAAGGGAAGATACAAAACGGTTCATACTCTCATCATCCTCTGCCGCACGCAGCCCTGAAGGCCATAAAAGCCCAACACAACATATTGCATAAAAAAGAGTTTTCATATCATTTTGTCATTATATACACACTATCTATAAAAATTATTGAAGAAAGAATGGTTCACCGTATTCCCACGAAAATAAAAATCTTTTTGTCCACGATAAATTCATGTTTTACCCCCGTCTCTCCCTCCTTTGGGGAAACACCCACAACGCCGCCCGGTA
>UMCF01027647.1_pt1 | contig 13930 bp, 10 predicted proteins | sample 1964131 | NCBI WGS metagenome assembly UMCF01 (sample SAMEA4835958, study PRJEB28245) | human gut metagenome | biome: gut microbiome; material: fecal sample | place: Denmark | collected 2008
GGAGATTCTACAGGCATTTCTTAAGCAGTTTTATGCAGGAACACCTTTTATTCCCAAGGAACTCATGTTAGAATATGAGATAGAAGATGCGGAGGTTATCGCCAGATGGCTCAGCGAACGTCGTGGCGACAAGGTGCGTATTCTGGTACCCAAGAAGGGACAGAAGGAGCGGCTGGTAGAGTTGGCACACAAAAATGCGCTGATGGTTCTGGAACAGGATGCCCAGAAGATCCGCCGGGCAGAGGAGAGGACCATCGGTGCCATGCAGGAAATTTGTTCCTGGATCGGTATCACGGGAGTACACAGAGTGGAGTCCTACGATATTTCGAATATCAGCGGATTTCAATCAGTAGGCTCTATGGTGGTTTTTGAGGATGGCAGTCCCCGCAAAAGCGACTACCGGAAGTTCCGGATCAAAACGGTTCAGGGACCGGATGATTATGCCAGCATGCGGGAGGTTCTTACCAGACGTTTTGAGCATGGGCTGGAAGAGGAGAAAAAGCTGGCAGAGCAGGGCTTTGATGAGGAAAATGGCAGCTTTACCCGCTATCCGGATCTGATCATGATGGACGGTGGAAAGGGGCAGGTGCATATTGCCGAGGAGGTGCTTCGTAAGCTTCATTTAACCATTCCTGTCTGTGGTATGGTCAAGGATGACAGACACCGTACCAGAGGAATTTATTTTCAGGGGGAGGAGCTTCCGATCGATATTAACAGCGAAGGCTTTCACCTGATGACCCGGATACAGGATGAGGTACACCGGTTTGCTATCGAGTATCACCGCTCTTTGCGGAGCAAGGTGCAGGTAAAGTCTATTTTGGATGATATTCCGGGGATCGGCGGGAAAAGACGCCGTGCATTAATGAAGAAGTTTGGCTCCATTGAAGCAGTCAGGAGCGCAGACATAGAGGAGTTATCACAAACAGAAACCATGAACTTAGGGGCTGCGCGCAAGGTGTATGATTTCTTCCATCCGGCAGATGGGGAGACCGGCGGGCAGGAAGCACAGATTAAAGGAGAACAGAATGGCAGAGACATATAGTGTATTATTGGAAAAATTAATCGAACAAATGGAACTGGAAAATGTAACCAAGGATGTAGATGTTTCACGGATCGAGATCGTGCAGACCGACGTGAACCGTCCGGCTTTGCAGCTTGCAGGCTTTTTTGATTACTTTGATTCCGGAAGGATACAGATCATTGGTCATGTAGAGCACACATATATGGAGCAGAAGGGTCTGGATTACACATTGGAAATGATGGAGATCATCATGGCAGGCAGTGAGCGTCATACAAAGCCGCCGTGTATTGTATTCTGTCGTGATCTTCACATTGATGACAAGTTGATCCGGCTTGCCAGCAAGTATCAGGTGCCATTGCTTCGCACCGGCAAAGAGACCAATGCCTTTATGGCGGAGGTGATCCGCTGGCTCAATGTAGAGCTTGCACCGCGCTGCAGCGTTCATGGTGTACTTCTTGACCTGTTTGGTGAAGGTGTTCTGATCATGGGTGAGAGCGGCATCGGTAAGTCCGAGGTTGCACTGGAGCTGATCCACAGAGGTCATCGTCTCGTGTCCGATGATGTTGTAGAGATTAAAAAAGTAAGCGATGCCTCCCTGATCGGAAGTGCACCGGATATCACCCGTCATTTTATCGAGCTTCGTGGTATTGGTATTATTGATGCCAAAACGCTGTTTGGTGTCGAGAGTGTAAAAAATGAGCAGGAGATCAATCTGGTCATTAAGCTGGAAGAGTACAACAAAAATCAGGAATATGATCGTCTGGGTCTGGAGGAGCAGTATATTGAGTTTCTTGGAAACAAGGTTGTCTGTCATTCTATTCCGATCCGTCCGGGTCGTAACTGTGCGATCATCTGTGAGTCTGCCGCAGTCAACTACAGACAGAAGAAGATGGGTTACAATGCGGCATTGGAGCTTTATAACCGTGTCACCAACAATATTGCAGAGAAAACACAGAAGAAATAAATTGGGGATGAAGGGAAATTAGGCAGAAGGGAGAATGTATTTATGAAATTTATAAAATCAGATGATTTAAAACTGGGAATGCGTCTGGCAAAGCCTATTTACAATAGAGATGGTGTTATGCTGTATGAGCGCAATTCCAAGCTGACCAGACAGGGTATTGTCAGTATTCAGAATTTTGGATTGATCGGGGTGTATATTCTGGAGCCGGCAGAACCTGTACCGCCGATGTCGGCAGATGATATCGAGTTTGAGCGTTTTCAGGCAATGTCCATTTTTACGATCCGGGAGATCCTGGATGCTGTGACAAAGCAGAGAGAGGCAAAGGGGATGTATCAGTTTGCCAACCAGATCATCCGCCGTTACGGCAGCCTGAATCACAAGATCAGCTTTGTACAGAACCTGAGAAGTAATGAGGATTATGTATATAAGCACTCTCTGAATACGGCAATCCTCTGCGCTATGATCTCTCACAAGCTTCATATGGAGTTTAAGCAGCAGCTGGATATTGTGGTAGCGGCAATTCTGCATGATGTGGGCAGCCTGTTGATCCCACCGCATATCCGCCGCAAACGCAAAAACGAGATCACCCAGGAGGATGAAAAAAAGATCCGGACCTATCATTATGCAGCGGTTCAGCTGATTGATAATGATTATGATCTCGACCCGGAGATCAAACGTACCGTGAAGGGGATCATCAATGCACTTCATCAAACCAATGGTGATGATGCGGCTACATATAAATCTTTAAATATAGACATACTGAAAGTAGCCTATGCATATGATTCTCTGACCGCTATGAATTTTGAGGAAGAACCGGCATCCGAGATTGAGGCTGTCAGAATACTTCTTGATCCGGAGCAGGGCTTTGATCCGGAGGTAGTGACCGCACTGATCCAGAGCATCAATATTTTGCAGCCGGGTGTCTGCGTGGAATTTACCAATGGAGACAAGGGTCTGGTGGTTTCCGCCAATGATGAGGATGTGCTTGCACCGGAGGTTCTTTCGTTCCGGACGAATGTCATCTATAATATGGCCGATCCGGCAGTTACAGCGGAAGTGCAGATCCGCGATATTATGAAGACGATGGATAACCGTTACGTTATGGATACGGAGCTGTTAAAGAGTTACGAGGGACGTACCGTGCACATGGGTGAGAAACTGACACACAAGAATTATTAAAGGATAAAGAAATGTATATAATAGTAGGTTTAGGAAATCCGGAAAGGAAATACGATGGCACCCGTCACAATATCGGTTTTTCGGCGTTGACGGTGCTGGCGGATACTTACGGGATTTCCATGGATATCAAAAAGCATAAGGCAGTCTGTGGCAAAGGTGTGATCGAGGGACAGAAGGTTCTTCTGGCGATGCCGCAGACCTATATGAATCTCAGCGGAGAGAGTGTCCGGGAGCTGGTGGATTATTACAAGATCGATCCGGAGCAGGAACTGATCGTTATTTACGATGATATCAATCTGGCACCGGGGAAGCTTCGGATTCGTCCGAAGGGCAGCGCCGGAGGACATAATGGTATCAAAAATATCATTGCACATCTGGGAACCCAGGTCTTTCCACGCATCCGTGTGGGCGTAGGAGAGAAGCCGAAGGGCTGGGATCTGGCGGATTATGTGCTGGGAAGATTTCCCGGAGAAGAAGAACCGGTGATCCGGGAGGCATTGGAAAAGACCACCAAAGCATGCTGCGAGATTATTACGGCAGATGTAACTTCCGCTATGAACAAATATAACAACAAATAACTTTATATAAGGAAAGGACAGCCATTCATGGAAACGCTATGGAAGCCTCTGGAGGAGTTAAATGCCTACGGCAGCGCCAGAGAATGTATTGAGCGGGGCAGAATGCCAATCCGGATATCAGGCTGCATCGATGGACAGAAAAGCCATCTTGTGAGTGGATTATCTCAGGAGAAAAGCTGGACGGTGATCATTACCGCCAATGAGAAAAAGGCACGGGAAATTCTTGCGGATTACCGGATGTACGACAAAAACGCCGTATTTTATCCGGCGAAAGATGTTATCTTTTATAGTGCAGATGTCCATGGCAATGCAGTAGAAACAGAACGATTAAAGACAATCAAATTATTATTAGACCAGGAGGGCGGCACAGTAATCACCACCATGACGGCGGGGATGGAATATGTGCAGTCCTTATCTGTCTATAAGAAATCATGCCGCAGACTGCAGGAGGGAGCGCAGATCGATCTGGAGGATCTGAGCCGCTGCCTGACAGATATGGGATATGAGAGACAGAGCCAGGTGGAACAGCCGGGGCAGTATTCTATCCGGGGAGGGATCGTTGATCTCTATTCTCCCACAGAGGAATGTCCGTACCGGATTGAGTTGTGGGGAGATGAGATCGATACGATACGATCCTTCGATGTGGAAAGCCAGCGGTCCATTGAGCGTGTGGAACAGATCACGATCTTTCCGGCAATGGAGATTATATTAAATGATGCGCAGCTGCGTCAGGGATTTGCAAAGATCAAAAAAGACCGGGATAAGCTGCAGGCAAAGTTCAAAAAAGCAGGGGATTTTGAGGCATATAACCGTCTCGCGGATACTATGCGGGAATGGAAGGAGCGTGTGGAGTACTCACGCAGTGGAGCCGGACTGGAAAGCTTTCTTACCTATTTTGACGGAACAGCGGGTTCTTTTTTTGATTTCTTCGACCCGGAGGAAACGCTGTTTGCGGTAGATGAACCGGTGCGCTGTCTGGAGGCGATGCAGGCGGTGGAGACAGAGTTCCGGGAAAGCATGGAAAACCGTCTGGAAAAGGGACTTTTACTGCCGGGACAAATGGAAGTCTTGTATAGTGCAGAGACAGTCAATGCTATGCTTCAGCAGAAGAAAACGGTATATTTATCCATGCTGGATGGGCTTCCGGCAGGGGTGGAGGTGAAGGAAAGCCTTCATTTGCAGTGCCAGACCATCGCTTCATACAATAAGCATTTCGAACTCCTGGTGGAGGACATGAAACGCTGGCGGGAGCAGGGCTACCGCATTTTGATGCTCTGTGCCTCCAGAACCAGGGCGAAACGTCTGGCGGGAGACTTTGAGCAGTATGATGTGCCGGCATTTTACCGGGAGACGCTGGACCGGGAGCTGCAGCCGGGAGAGCTTATGGTAAGCTATGGCCGTCTTTCAAAAGGATTTTCCTATACGCAGCTTCGTTTTGTAGTGGTGACTGAGAGTGATATCTTTGGTGCACGGACCAGAACGGGACGCAAACGTCAGAAGCAGCACAATGGTCAGGTGATCCAGAGCTTCAATGAACTCAATGTAGGAGATTTTGTGATTCATGAGAACCACGGTCTCGGTATTTACCGTGGTATTGAGAAGATCAAGGTAGACAATGTTGCCAAGGATTTCATCAAAATTGAGTATGGAGACGGTGGGAATCTTTACGTTCCGGCATCGGCACTGGATGTTCTGCAGAAGTATGCCAGTCAGGATGCAGCCAAAAAGCCAAAGCTTAACAAGCTCAACACCATGGAATGGAAAAAGACAAAGACCAGAGTCCGTGGAGCAGTTAAGGAGATTGCCAGAGAGCTGGTGGAGCTGTACGCAAAGCGTCAGGAGCAGCCGGGATACCGGTTCAGTCCGGACACCGTCTGGCAGACAGAGTTCGAGGAGATGTTTCCTTATGAGGAGACGGCAGATCAGCTGGAAGCTATTGCGGCGACAAAACGGGATATGGAAAGCAGCAGGGTGATGGACCGTCTGATCTGCGGCGATGTGGGGTACGGCAAGACAGAAGTGGCGATTCGGGCTGCCTTCAAGGCGGTAAATGACAATAAACAGGTGGCATTTCTGGTGCCAACCACCATACTGGCACAGCAGCATTACAATACCATCAGGGAAAGACTGGGAGATTATCCGATCAATGTGGAAATGATGTCGCGGTTCCGCACAGCCGCACAGCAGAAAAAGACCATTGAAAAGCTCAAGCGGGGCGAAGTGGATATTGTCATTGGTACCCACAGGCTTTTGTCCAAGGATGTTTCCTTCAAGGATCTGGGGCTTCTGATCGTAGATGAGGAGCAGCGCTTTGGTGTGACCCACAAGGAGAAGATCAAGCAGATGAAGGGGGACGTGGATGTACTGACTCTTTCGGCGACACCGATTCCGCGGACCCTGCATATGAGTCTGGTGGGAATCCGTGATATGAGTGTACTGGAGGAACCGCCGGTAGACCGTCTGCCGATCCAGACCTTTGTGATGGAGCATAGCGGAGAGATCATCCGGGAAGCCATCAACCGGGAGCTCGTGCGGGGAGGACAGGTATATTATGTATATAACCGTGTCCGTAATATCGACGAGGTTGCCATGGAGATCGCCCGTCTGGTGCCGGATGCCAATGTGGCATTTGCTCACGGCCAGATGAGTGAGAGGGAGCTGGAGCGCATTATGATGAGTTTTATTCAGGGGGAGATCGATGTGCTGATCGCAACCACCATTATTGAAACGGGGCTTGACATATCTAATGTAAATACTATCATTATAGATAATGCTGATCAGATGGGATTGTCCCAGCTTTATCAGCTCAGAGGACGTGTGGGACGTTCCAACCGGACCGCATATGCCTTTCTGATGTACAAAAAAGACAAGATTCTCCGGGAGGTGGCAGAGAAACGACTGGCAGCGATCCGGGAATATACAGATCTGGGCTCCGGCATCAAAGTTGCCATGCGGGATCTGGAGATCCGGGGAGCCGGTAATCTGCTGGGAGCAGCCCAGTCAGGTCATATGGAGGCAGTAGGATACGAGCTCTACTGCAAAATGCTCAGCGAAGCCGTTCGTACTATGAAGGGAGAACGGCCGGAGAGAGAAGAAATGGAGACAAATATTGACCTGCAGGTTGACGCATTCATTCCGGCATCGTATATTAAAAGTGAGTATCAGAAGCTGGATATGTATAAACGGATCGCGGCACTGGAAAATGAGGGAGAACGCTCAGACATGGAGGATGAGCTGGTGGACCGTTTCGGTGACATTCCTCATGCGGCACAGAATCTTCTGCGGATCGCTGTACTGAAAGCGGATGCGCACCGCAGCGGTATTCTTCAGGTGACCCAGAAGCCGGATGGAATCCGGTTTTACATGCAGCCGGAGCTGTCTCTGGATGTTGCAGGGATACCGGATATGATACAGGCGTTTGACGGCGATCTCCGTTATATCTCCAAGGGAGAGGCACATTTCCTGTATGTCCGCAGGGCGTTGGAGACAGGGGATGGCAAAGCGGCAGTCACGGGCAAAGCCGCAGCAAAAGAAAAACGCCGGCAGACAGAAAGAATATTTCAGGCAGCAGAAAGTGTTGTGAAGGCCATAGGACAGCTTCAGGGACATGATACAGAAATGACAGCTTCCAGTGGGCAGGATAAAGACGCAAAAGAAAGAATGGAGTAAGCATCATGCAGAGAAAAAAATGGATATCAGGCTTATGTATTGCCATGGCAGCAGCTCTTGTATTTACCGGCTGTGGCCATAAAAAATCATCAAAAGAAGAAAAAGGAACAACGGTGTCCTCCGGTACTGTCGTAATGATGGTCGGAGACGATCAGGTGCGCTACAGTGAAGTGATGGCATATTGTTATTTTCTGAAATGCCAGTATGAGGACAGCTTTGGCAAGGAGCTGTGGCAATACAAGCTGGATGACAATGAAACCATCGGTGACCAGGCAAAGCAGGAGATTGTCAATATGATCACGCAGTTGAAAGTGATCTCCGATGTAGCTCAGCAGCAGGAGGTCAGTCTCTCGGCAGACGAGCAGGACGAGGCGCTTCGTCAGGCGGAAAGTCTGGTGCAGAATGCCAAGGCGGCCGACAAAAAGGAATACGGTCTTTCTGTCCAGAAGATCAGTGAGATCTATCAGGAGAATCTGCTGGCAGAAAAGATGTTTTATGTTGCGACAGATGAAGCAGATACCAATGTGACAGACGAGGAAGCAAGCGAAGCGATCCGGAAGGAGGCAGCAAAAACGGCATCCGGTTCGGCACTGCAGACGGAGGAGGATATCTCCATCACACAGGATATGATCGATCAGCAGAAGGAAAAGATCATCCGGCAGCGCCAGTCGGATATGTTTGTCAAAAAGTATAATCAATGGCTTCGGGACAAAAAAGTGGACATCAATCAGAGCTTCTGGAACGACTTTACATTGTAGGAAAGGATGTTTACAGAGACAACGTGATTTGTTATACTAAAAGATAGGGCAAATGGCAGTATTTGTACGAAAGAGAGGAACGAAAATGGTGAAAGCAGAGCATGTTAATCCATTTATTTTATCTGTGTGCAAGGTTGTAAAGGACGTATGCAAGATGGATCTCAAGATTGGAAAACCCGGAGTAAAGAAAGAAGAGTACCCGGATGATGCTTCTATTATTGAACTTGGCATTGTAGGAGGCCTGAGTGGCAAGGTTATACTCAACATGGAGCATCCGGCAGCGTTAGAAATCATTTCCAAAATGATGATGCAGCCGGTTAATACGATTGATGAGATCGGACAGAGTGCCATCTCCGAACTGGGGAATATGATCGCAGGTAATGCAGCGACAGTATTTGCCAGCAACAATATTCGGATCGACATTACCCCGCCGGGATATTACGATGGCAGCAGCTACCAGGGGCAGGGAAACCAGATGTTGAGCATTCCGTTTTGTTCGGATGCAGGTTCCATATCCGTAGATATTTTTATTGCAGAATAACACAGCCGGCAGCAGACAGCCTGCCGGCTTTCTAAATGAATAAATAACGCAGAAAGGATGCAGGATTACTATGGCAGGATTTAAACGATATCGCAAGGACGATCCCGTTTCGTATTCTCTGGGAATTACACTGACCTTTGAACTCCTTCGATACAAGACAGAATATGTCAATAAAGTATATGTTCACTCCGCAATGAAAGAAGGAGACACATATGATAAGCTGCGGGCAATATGCAGGGAAGCCGGCATACCGGTCCAGCAGACGGACAAAATATTTCACGTACTCTCCCAAAAGGAAAACTGCTACGTGATCGGAGAATTCCGCAAATTTCCTGGAACATTGCAAAAAGACGCCTCTCATATCGTGCTGGTCAATCCGTCCAATGCGGGAAACATGGGAACCATTATGAGAAGTGCCCTTGGATTTGAGCTAAACCAGATGGCAATCGTGCGCCCGGCAGTGGATGCATTTGACCCAAAAGTCGTGCGGGCGTCTATGGGAGCGATCTTTTCCACAGAGTTTCAGTATTTTGATACCTTTGAGGAGTACCGGCAGCAGTTTGGAGACAGAGAACTGTATCCGTTTATGCTGCAGGCACAGATCACATTGCCGGAGATCCATCCGTCAGGGACGTATTCTCTGATCTTTGGCAACGAGGCAACCGGTCTGCCGGGAGAATTTCTCAATATAGGCACATCAGTTATTATCCCGCATTCCCACAGGATTGACAGCCTGAATCTGCCGATTGCCGCCAGTATCGCAATGTATGCGGCTCATAGTGCATCTCGCCGGTGACGGATTTTGCGGCGTTCATATCAGGAGTATATAATCCTGAGGTGTTGACAACAAATGTATAATATATTATAGACAAAGAAGTAAGAAAGGAAGGATTATTATGGCAAAGATTGATATTATTTCGGGATTTTTAGGAGCAGGAAAGACCACATTGATCAAAAAACTGATCGCAGAAGCTTTTACGGGAGAGAAGCTTGTACTGATAGAAAATGAATTTGGTGAGATCGGCATTGATGGCGGTTTCCTGAAGGAGGCCGGCATCCAGATCACAGAGATGAACTCAGGCTGTATCTGCTGTTCGCTGGTGGGCGACTTTGGCGCAGCATTAAAGGAAGTGCTGGAGAAGTATTCTCCGGATCGTGTGATCATTGAGCCGTCCGGTGTAGGCAAGCTGTCTGACGTTATCAAAGCAGTACAGAATATCGGAGAGGGCGTTGAGATCAACAGTACCGCTGTTGTTGTAGATGCCCAGAAATGCAAAATGTATATGAAAAACTACGGAGAGTTCTACAATAACCAGATCGAATATGCAGGAACAGTAATTCTCAGCCGTACCCAGAAGGTGTCTGATGATAAGCTGGACACCTGTGTAAAGATGATCCGTGAAAAGAATGATAAGGCTTCCATCATTACAACACCTTGGGATGATATCAATGGAAAGAACATTCTTGAGGCAATGGAAAAGGTAAATTCTCTGGAAAAAGAGCTTATGGAAGAGCATGAGCACCATCATCATGATGGCGGATGCTGCTGTGGTCATCACCACGATCATGATGAGCATCATCATGACCATGACGAGCACGAGCATCATCATGATGGAGAGTGTGGCTGCGGCCATCATCATGACGACCATGAGCATCATCATGATGGAGAGTGTGGCTGTGGTCATCACCATGATCATGAGGGACATCATCACGCAGATGATGTATTTACAAGCTGGGGCGTAGAGACTGCTCATAAGTTTACCGAGGAGGAGCTGAAAGATATTCTGGACAAGCTGGCAAAGGGCGACGGGTACGGAGAGGTACTTCGTGCCAAAGGTATCGTGACACCGGTAGAGGGAGAGTGGTTCCACTTCGATCTGGTACCGGAGGAGACAGAGCTTCGCCGTGGTGCGGCAGATTATACAGGACGTATCTGTGTCATCGGTGCAAATCTCAACGAGGATAAGATTAAAGAATTGTTCCATGTATAATAGAAGAAACACAACGCAACGATTAGTTTATTGTAATGACAAATGACACAACAAAGAGAGGATAGCTATGTTTGGAAAGCAAAAACAGGAGATGATGGTATACGTCATCATGGGATTTCTTGAGGCAGGAAAGACAAGTCTGATCCGCGACTTGCTGGTGGATGAGCTTTTTGACGACAAATCCAAAACACTGATTCTTGTCTGTGAAGAAGGAGAGGAAGAATATCCTCAGGCGCTTCTTGATCAGACCCATGCGGCATGTGAATATATCGAGGACGAGGAGTCCTTCAATGGCAAGGTAATAGAAAAGTTTCTGAAAAAGCACCGCCCGGATCGTATTATTATAGAATACAATGGAATGTGGTCCACAAAACATATCCCGGAGATGTATGATTTCCTGGAGGATATCTGCTTTGACCGGGAGGTATACTTCCAGACCATAGATGTCGTAAATGACGAAACCTTTTTATTATATACGCGGAATATGCCGTCTATGATGGTAGAGCATTACAAGGTATCGGAGATGGTCATCGTCAACCGTTGCACCGTAGAAAATACCAACAAAAATGCCATTCGCGGCAGCGTAAAAGCAGTAAATCCGAGAGCGCAGATCGTTTATGAGTCAGAGGATGATGCGTTCTACGAGATGAAGGACGAAATGCCATTTGACGTCAAAGCGGATATCATTGATATCAAGGAAGACGATTTTGGCCTCTGGTATGTGGATATGATCGATCATCAGTCTGTTTATGATGGCAAGACACTTCATCTCACAGGACGGATCCAGAAAACCAGAGGACTTGAAAAGGGTTATGTGGTATTTGGACGCCATGCCATGACCTGCTGCGCCGATGACGTGCAGTTTATCGGATTTCTCTGCAAAGCCGATGACTGGTCTGACTTTGCAAATGGCAGCTATGTCACGATCACGGCACGTCTGGAGTTTAAATTCCGCAAAGAATACGGAGAAGAGGGACCGGTATTTTATGCAGAAGAAGTTGTGGCGGCACAAAAACCGAAGGAAGAACTGGTATATTTCAATTAACCGGTTAAATGTTATGCAAAAATGCCAAGAAAAGTAAAAAATAAATAAAAGCATTATGAAAAATGCACAAAATAATACGGAAGTGTGACGGTTTTGGACATAAAACACAAAAAAACAATCTTCGGATTGGTGAATTTGTCTATATCACATTTTGAAGAAAGTTGTTATGATATAATGCGTAATGGAAGTGGTATAGTTATCGGCAGTTGCGGAGTCGATAATTATGTACACTTCTTAAAAAATCAAAACAACCCATAGAATAAATTGGGGGAAATTTTAAGGAGGAAAAGAAATGAAGTTAACAAAGGGAATGAAGAAAGCTCTTTCCTTACTTCTGTCTGCTGCTATGGTAGTTACAGGAGTAAACGTAACTGCAGGCAAGGCTAGTGCCGAGGAAACTGCAGCAACACCAAGCAAGTATGTATTAGAGATCTCCACACCAAAAAAGGGTGATGGTCATGACGGTAAAACAAATGCTGGTATCGTGACAAAGCTCAACGGTGAAGTTGTTGATTTTTATGGTCATGATGGAGATGATATGAAGGATGCTGATGGAAACAGTCTTTCCAGCCGTACATTCTTCCCAATGGAGATCGCTAATAAGATCGCTGCATTCAAGAACCCTGTTTACAAGGTAACATCTCTTACTGATGGTGCTACTCTGAAACTTTGGGATTTCTGCTGGAATGGTATGTGGACAATCGGTGATCAGACCGGTAACATTAACAACTCATACATCAAAGATGGTGAGTTTAATGGTGTTCAGGATAAGAAGACAACTGTAATCGACTATAAGCTTGGCGAGACAGAGATCGGCATCGATCTTTCTGCTGAGTATGAGGATGGAGAGGCTCCTGAGGCTCCAGAGTGGAATGGTGGTACATTCTTAGGATTCGGTCTTGATTTCGATGCAAGTGCAACAATCGAGATTTACGATGCAGCACCTGCAGAGGTACCGACAGAGACACCTGTAGCTACAGCTACAACTCCAGCAAAGACAACAGCTCCGGCAAAGACAACAGCTCCGGCAAAGACAACAACACCTGCTCAGATTACAACAAAGCAGACAATTACAACTCCTGCAGCAGTTGGTACATCCAAGATCAAAGCTGCTCAGAAGACAGTAGTAGTTGCTCCTGGTAAGACTGTTAAGGTTGGATTCACAGCAACAGCTGCTAAGCCAGCTACAAAGGCTGCAGTAGTTACAGCTACAACAGCTTCTAAGAAGGTTGCTACAGCTAAGGTTAAGGGCAAGAAGGTTGTAATCAAGGCTCCTAAGAAGGCAGTTAAGGGTGCTTCTACAACAGTAACTCTGAAGTCTACAAATGGTGATAAGAAGGTTTCTGCTAAGATCAAGGTTTATGTCCGCAACTCAGCCAAGAAGGTTAAGGCAGCTAAGAAAGCCATCACTGTTAAGAAGGGTAAGACTACTAAGTTAGTAATTAAGGCATCTAAGGTTCAGAATAAGAAGAAAGCATTTGCTGATACAATTACTGTAAAGGGCAAGATTGTTAAGCTTACAGACGTTAAGTTTGCTAAGGGTAAAGCTACTCTTACTCTGAAGGGTGCTAAGAAGGCTAAGAAAAAAGCCGTAACAATCAAGGTAGGTTCTAAATCTGTAAAGGTTAAAGCTACCGTTAAATAATAGTTCACTTCTATTACAATAATAATAAGAGCTTTCAAAAGGAAGGGGATACCTGAAAGGGTATCTCCTTTTTCTTTTTAGAAATTATGGCGTTAATTATGCGTAAAATCATTTGAACAATACAGAAAATTAGGTGTTGCTTTAAAGAAGGTGTAATGATGTGATTTAGACGCTTTAAAATGATTTAAGACACATTTAAAGCCAGCAGCACGGTAATTCGCGGATGATTGGCAGGTTTATGATTTCTGCGGAATCAGAGGAGAAACAAAGGTGAAAAGCGAACAGTGAAACGGAACGAAGTCTGAAGACTGAAGAGGACCAAAATTCACCGGATAAAGCAAAAAATATACCGGGGAAGAACGTTCACGGGAGCGAAAGGATGCCGTATGTAAAGTGTTTTAAAAGGGATCTGGCCGGAAAAAATCCATTTTTTGGATTGCTTTGAGGCCTGAATTGGAGGGCATTAGAAAAGATTTTAAAAAAAATTAAAAAAAGTTTTGAAAAAGTGTTGACAACTTCGGAAAAGCGTGATAATATAT